>SDBT01007918.1_pt1 | contig 17431 bp, 16 predicted proteins | sample 2277101 | NCBI WGS metagenome assembly SDBT01 (sample SAMN10404973, study PRJNA504765) | marine sediment metagenome | isolation source: marine sediment core GS10_PC15, 103 cmbsf | place: Arctic Ocean: Southern Knipovich Ridge | collected 2010 | reverse complement strand
TGGGTATCTGTGGTTGCGGCGATTTTTTTGAGAAGAAAACCACCGAGTTAGAAACCCGCAGAACTCTGGATGAATTAAGTCGTATCAGAGAAATACCACAGGTCAGTAATCCTCTTCCCCAGTTGTATCGTGGTCCGGCAAAAAGAATTAAGGTAAAGGACGGGGTTAAGCTTTTCTATTTCACCAAAAATCACACCGTTGACAAACTGTCGGCTTTGATTAAGTCTCAGCTTGGTCTTAAGGTTGACTCAAGCAGCTCTACGAATCAAATGATTATGCACTGTTCGGACGATGCAGAGGCGGATAAGACCCTCGAATTTCTGAAGATGGTGGATGTGCCGCCCATCCAGGTGAATATTGACTGTTTAATTCTTGAGCGTTACGCCGACATAACAATGGACTGGGAAACCACCCTGACGATAGACAATTTCTTAGGCGAAATCGCAATAGGAGGCAAGTCCGAATGGGTTGAGCGGTGGGTTCAGAAGTCGGATGATACCTGGACAAAGGGCTGGGTTGAAAGCCTTCTGCCGACCTTTCCCGGCGCTGCATTGCGGGAATCCAAGCGTCGGGAATTTGGTTTAAACTTAGGCTATTGGAAAAATCAAGGTGTGCCGGGACATCGAATCAGGATGGTGGTTGACCTTCTTATCTCGAAGGGGTACCTGAAGATTCTGATGAATCCATCGCTGGAGACGGTCAACGGCCAAAAGGCGAAAATCACTTCGAGGGAGAATGTAGGACTCGAAAGGATAGTAACAGGAAAAGGCTATGACGCGCCGTACTCTATGACCGAGTATCAATGGGTAGAGGACTCGCTTGAAGTTACGCCACACGTCTTTGCGGACGGCTCAATTGGTCTTGAGACCTCGATAAAGCTTGGTTCCAAGTCCAAGCCGGAAGGGGTTGTGCAAACCTCCATAATTACAGAGCGAAATGTGCAAATGTCGGAGAACAGAATAGCACCCGGTGACAGTCTGGTGATAGCAGGGATAAGGAAAACCACGAAACGTGATGTAATCCGCGGCGTTCCCTTTCTTCAGGACATCCCGATTATCGGCATTTTGTTTTCCGGCAGGGATTATGAAGAAAAGGCTACGGAGGTGATATTTATACTTACTCCGAGTATCTCCTCCGGCGGTATAGAATACGCCAAAATGGCCGAGGATATGAGGGAAAAATATGCGACGCCGGAATACAAAACCGGACTCCAGGAAGCCATCACCGACCCGTTCGGGACAAAAACTTATATCGAATATGTCGAGCAGAAGGCCGCCGAGGCGGAATTTGAACGATTCAAGGCTCAATTAGAGAAGGCAGATGCCCGGGATGATGTATCTCAAGTAAAGGTCAAACTTCTTGAGGCTGTGGAAAAGGTCATTGCGGAAAAACAAAAAGTCGCTGCAGCGATAAGAAATGCGCGCATAGCCAGCCAGGCGGCTCAAAAGGCCCAGCAGCAGGCCAAAAAAATCAGGGCAGAGGCCGAAAGTTCTATGCTTAAAACCCAGACCGAAAAGGATAAGACTAAGGCTTATGCCCAGAAGCTCAAAGAAGATGCGCTAAAAGTCCTCGAAAAGGCCCAGCAGGCCCAGGAAAAAGCCAAAAAAGCCGAGGAAAGGGCAAGAAAGGCAGAGGCTGAGCTATCGAAACTCAAACAGCAGCAGCAAAGCAGCGGCGGCGAGAACTAAAGCACAGCAAGGCCGATATACAGCCGGCAGCTCAGATGCTTTGACAGATTACGTATTTGTTTGTTATACTTTGGATGAGAACAATATCAGCGATTTACTTATACAATTCAATTTTTAGCGGGATTTAGCCGATAAATAAAATAGTTGTGGTCTAAATTGCGGAGGAAAGGGCATATATGAAGACAAGAAAAATTATTCTTGCGGTGTCTGTGTGTTTGCTGTTTGTGGGCTTTCCCTTGCTTTCAACGGCAACTGCTTCGTGTTCGAACGAGGCCAGCGGTAATGTCGAGGTCTCGAGCGCCGGTGCTCGTTTGGACGTTGAGTTTGCAATCCGTGAGACTGCGAACAGCGAATCAGGCGGAGGATTTTTCCATTACGAGTCGACAGACCGCAGCACTAAGCTGGCAGCAGAGGTGTTTTACGTCAAAGTAGATGACGAATATGCCTGGTTTGCCGGCCGATGCGTGCGGGACCGCGGCGACCTGGCGGGCAGGTGGTTCTTTGCCGCGGTACACGACGGAGGAACACCCGGGTCACTGGCCGACCATATATGGTGGGACTGGCTGCCCGAAGGCCCCGGCGCGGAAAAAACAGCAAAAAGTAAAGTCGAGAATCTCGAAAGACCCGTCAGCAACAAACCTATTAAAGCCGGCAACATCGTAGTTAATCTTTGCCAATAACACAGCCAGCCTGTATAATACAGGCAATGTACAGAATTGGTCAGAAAGCGGCTTTTTGCGGTAGTATCGGTCATTTCAGGTATTTACACATCAATAAAGCTGCTGCCAAAAAAACTGTGGTCCTTTTAAAGGCAGCGGCTGATAACCATTCTAATACCAATATGCGAGAATTTTGTCATACGCAGTGGAGGTCCATTTATGGAACAGCCTATTAACCCCAACCAGGAAAAGGGCGGAGCCCCGGCTTCTTCTGACCGGAACGCAGATACGGGTGTCTCCCATTCGCCTTTGAATCTGGGCGGCAGCAGCGAAACCTGGCCCGCGGCGGCGACACCGGCTCCGGTCAGGCCGGACGTAAAAAAACCGGTAACAGCGGCACCCGGCGGCGACAGGATAACGAGCGTAAGAATTTTCTTTACAAAGCTGCACGCAGGCGCCGTTGATTTTCTCAGTGAGCAAATAGCCGAATGGCTAAGGAAAAATCCCGAAATTAGAATCAAAAGCACCGATACCACCGTCGGCGAAATCCAGGCAAAAAAAACCGAGCCCAACCTTATAATTACTGTCTGGTATTGAAGCGGCAAACAAGGGCGCTATTGAGGTATTGAATCCCATCCGGGATGTGCACCGTCTGCAGCCGGCCGCAATAGGCCGCGTTATTCGGATAGGTTCTAAGCTGCAAACTCCAAATATGATGTATTTAGCAAAAAACCTTGACATAGTTTGGAGTTTGCATTATTTTTTCTGCTTTGGCTGGTCTGCATGTAGCAGACAGCAGTTATTGTATTTGTAAACAAATGTGGAGGTTTTTGTGGCTAAAACGCTGGCTCGTGAGTTAATCAGTGCCGGGGTACATTTTGGTCATGGTGTCAGTCGCTGGAATCCCAAAATGGCCCCTTTTATTTATACCAAACGCGGCAACATACACATTATAGACGTCAAAAAAACATTAGCAGGACTTCTGATAGCCAAGCAGTTGCTTATGAGGGTGGTAGCATCCGGCAAAGACGTGGTATTTGTCGGCACCAAGCGGCAGGCCCAGAAGACAGTGGAGGCGGCGGCTAAAAAGTGCGGCATGCATTACGTCTCACAGCGATGGCTGGGCGGTACGCTTACGAACTTCAGGACAATTCGTTCCCGGCTGCAAAGGCTTGAGCAGCTCGAAGCAATGGATGAAAGCGGGGCACTGGAGAAAGAGAGCAAGAAGCAGGCGTCACGGCTGAAACGCCAGATGCGCAAGATAAAGGCCAATCTCGAAGGTATTCGCAGGATGTCTCAGCTGCCCGGTGCGATGGTAGTTGTTGACGCCAGGAAGGAACATCTTGCACTGCGAGAAGCCGCAAAGCTCGGCATTCCTACGATAGGTATAATTGATACGGACTCTGACCCTGACACGCTGGACGTGGCTATTCCAGCCAATGATGATTCGATACGGGCGGTGGACTTAATGATAAACGAACTGGCGGACGCTGTTGCCGTGGCCAGGACAATGATAGCCGGCAGCACGCCGGCTGGGGCCCAGACGCCTATGGCTGGCCGACGCGCACGAAGCACCAAGCCGGTACTGGCTCGCGCGCATGAACAGCAGCCCCAGAGTACGACTGTGGTCGAAAAGGTATCAGCCGAGGACGAAAAACCGGCCCTCGAAGAACCGCCGGACAGCGGAGGTTCAAGCAGCCAGGGTACTGAAAATAAAAATGTCGAACCAGCCGAGGGCTAAAAAGTAATAGAACAGATTCGGCTGTGTTTTTGAGCCGTTTGCAGGTGGTGCGATAGAGGAGATTTGAAAATGGCGGAAATTTCGGCTTCCCAGGTAATGAAACTGCGAAAAATCAGCGGCCAGGGCATGATGGACTGCAAAAAGGCACTTGAGCAGGCCAGGGGCGACCTTGATACCGCAATGGACATACTCAGAAAGAAAGGTCTCGCGACCCTTAGCAAACGCGCACAGCGTCAGACCTCGGAAGGTATAGTTGTCGGCAGGACAAGTCCCGACGGCAGAATGGCCACACTGGCAACGCTCTGCTGTGAAACCGATTTTGTGGCCCGAAGCGAAGATTTTGTCGCTGCTGCCGAGACGCTCGGTTATTATGCTTTGGCCTGCGAAGAAAACCAGGGCGCTGAGAATGTTTTAAAAACGAGCATAGACAACAAAAAGTTTAACGATTACCTCACAGAAGTCGTCAGTAAAACCGGCGAAAAAATACAGGTCGGAGATTTTGCAAAATACCAGATTGATGGTCCCGGGCTTATAACACTGTACATTCACTTCAATAAAAAGGTCGGCACAATGGTGGAAATCCAGACAAGCGACGAGAACATGGCCTCTTCGGACCAGCTGAAACAAGCCGCATCCGATATTGCCATGCACATCACGGCCACCAACCCGTTGGCGCTGGATAAAGGCGGCATAAGCGCAAAGACAATCAAACATGAGAAGGCCATCTCTGCCGAGCAGTTCAAGGACAAGCCTGCAAACGTCGTGGATAAAATTGTGGAAGGCAGGATAAAAAAGTTTTATTCGGAGAATTGTCTTCTCCAGCAGCCCTTCGTAAAGGACGATAGCAGGACGGTGGCCGATGTTCTGTCACAGGTCGGCAAACAAGGCGCCGACTGGGCAAAGATAATCAGATTTGCACGGTTTGGGGTCGGTTGAGCCCGACCGTAAATTTCACCTGATGCACCGGGCTGTGAGTAACTATGGCAAAGGCCGGATACAAGCGCATATTGTTAAAACTTTCAGGCGAAAGTTTTTGCAGGCCCGCAGGTTCAGGAATTGACGGTGATGTTCTGGCCCGGGTTGCAGAGCGAATATCGGAAATATGCAAACTGGGCCCAGAGGTTGCGATTGTCGTGGGGGCGGGTAACTTTCTCAGGGGCAAAAACTTTTCACAAACCACCGGTATTCCCAGAAACACAGCTGACTACATGGGTATGCTGGCCACGATAATTAACGCCTGCGCTCTTCAGGAAATGCTCGAAAAAAGGGGACAAGTCACACGTGTGCTAAGCGCCATACAGGTGGCGGCTATGTGCGAACCGTTCATCCGTCGAAGGGCGCTGCGACATCTTGAGCAGGGCAGGGTGGTGATACTCGCAGGCGGCACAGGCAATCCTTTCTTCACAACAGACACCTGTGCGGCTTTGAGGGCTTCTGAATTAGAGGCCCAGCTGCTCATAAAAGCCACAAAGGTCGAGGGCGTTTACAGCGAAGACCCGCAAAGCAATCCGGATGCCGAACTTTTCCAGAGACTGTCCTATGGGGATGTGCTCAGGAAAAACCTGCGGATAATGGACCATGCAGCCATAAGTCTTTGTCGTGAGAATAATATAGCGATAATAGTTTTGAATATCTTCAAGGAAGGCAACATAACCAAAGCCATCCTCGGCCGGCAGGTCGGGACCTTGATAAGCAGCAATGCGTCCTGCGTTCAATCGGTTCGACGACCGGCTTCACCGAAGAAATCCGGCAAAAGAAAAAAATAAAAGCGAGACAGCAAATGCCTGTGAATGGAATCCTCTCAGAGTACGGAAACAAAATGAAAAAGGCTGTTGAGCTCCTCCACGAGGACTTCAAGTCGGTTCGAACAGGCACAGCAAGCACCGGCCTGGTTGAGAATATAAAAGTCGATTACTACGGAAGCCCTACGGCTTTGAGGCAGATTGCAACTTTGGCAACTCCCCAGGCGGACATGATAGTTATCAAGCCGTTTGACCCCAATTCTGTCAAAGACATTGAAAAAGCCATCAAAAACAGCGATTTGAGTATAGCGCCGGCGACAGACGGTAAACTTATAAGGCTCAGTATTCCGCCGTTAAGCCGGGAAAGAAGAATACAGTTGGTTACCCAGGTCAAACAGGCGGGTGAACAGACTAAGATAAGCGTCCGTAACATAAGAAGAGACGCCAACAAGCAACTGGAAAAGAATGAAAAAGACAAGCTAATCACCGAAGACCAGCGAGACAAGGGCAAGAAACAGGTAGAGGACATCACGAAAAAATATACAGAGCAGATTGACTCGATAGTCAGGAACAAAACAAACGAAATTATGCTGGATTAAGCAGCCGGCCAACGGTGAATTTAGCCGGCTGGCAAGGTATATTCAAGATTAAACAGCAGGCAGCATTTTGCTTGTCGGAAATTGGGGGATTTCGCCTGGGCAGGCAGGCAAGGCACCATTTATTTTCAAGTTTATATGTTTTCTCCGGGGGCAAAAAATGAAACAAAGCAAAAACAATAAAACGCCCGGCCAAAGACAGACCACAAGAAAAATAATCAAACTGCTGCTGGCTTTGGCGGTGATTCTGGTTTTGTTGCTGGTATTTTTGCTGCCTGTGGTTATATCCAGTAAGAAAGGCCAAACTATCTTATTGGCTAAAATCAACGCTGCGGTGCCCGGGAAGGTGAACTTCAACGGTCTGTCGATGGGGTGGTTTACAGGCATAAAGGTCACAGATTTTAGCTTTGACCACTCGCAGGGCACCGCCTCGATGAAAGTAAAACAAATCGTTACCAAGCCTCACTACGGTTCTCTTCTTCTGGGCAATCTATCGTTCGGCAGGACCGTAATCGAACAGCCGCAAATTAAAATACGTCTTGGAGAACCACCGCGGGAAAAAGCCGCCACTGGTGCAAGGGAAGCCCCCTCAAGGCCCGGTTTCGAAGCAGCCGGCCTGCCGATACAAAGAATCGAGCTTGTTATTAAAGACGGGAATATGAGCATAACAGACCGGCAGGGGAAAACGGTTGAGTTTTCGGATGTAAACAGCCGTATTAAGCTCCAGCCCCCGGGCCGACACACAAGCCTTGATATAGGGATGACCGTTAAGGCCGACCGGCAGAAAGCAACGGTTCATACAATGGGCGTGATTAAACGACAACGTGCAGGCACCTGGACTCTGGCGGGAACAAGCGGCGATATGAGTGTCGAAATAAAAGACCTGAATCTTGCTTCTCTAAGGTCTTTGTTTGAACTGGCCGCGGTGAACATAGATGCCGAGGGTATGGTTTCTGCTGATATAAAAAGTGAAATCAGAAACGGGTCAGTTGAAAGTTTAAGCGGCTGGGTCAAATGCCACAACCTTCAGCTAAGCGGTGGGCCGTTAAAAGGCGACAGATTACAAACCAGCCTGCTGGAAGTCGGTGTAAAACTGCGCCGCCGCAAGGACCTGGTTACTATCGATACCCTCGAAGTCCGCAGTGACTGGGCAAATGTCACCGCAGCCGGCGTTGTACCCACATCAATCAGGTCACTGCGCGAATTTATAAAAGCCGATTCCGCCTACCAGTTAACAGCCGATTGGGAATGCGACCTGGCGGCCATACTATCGCAGATGCCCGAGACACTGGGCACAGACAAACACTTAAACCTGACATCAGCTCAGTTCAGCGGCGATATAGTCACGTCAACGGCAGCAGGTAAAAAGAAAATCGTTGCCGAAGCGACACTGGACAGATTAGCCGGCACGGTTCGAGGCAAAGCGATAAGGTTTTCACAGCCGCTGCGAGGTGAGGTGTTAATAACTTCGGATAAGAGCGGGGTAAACTATGACAGATTAAACGTATCAGGCGGCTTCGGGCAAGTAAGCATCAGAAATGCGGTGTTGCCCTTTGGCAGAAAAGCTGCAAAGCCTTTGCAGGCATCTGTCTACGCAAAGGTCGACTTGGAAAAGGCGATGCCTTTTGTGGTTTTATGGCCGACTTTTCCCGGGGAGATGCAATTGGCAGGCATGGCTGAATCGGAGATTTCCATCAAAGCTATAAAAGACGGGTACCGGATATCAACCGACAAAACGATTATCACAGACCTTAAAATAAGCACCCCCAGGCAACAGCCTTTCCAGACAACTCCGGTGTCGGTGATTTTTGACACAGAGATTAACCCCGCTGAAAAAACCATCAATATCAAACATTTCGAGCTGACAAGCCCCGAGATAAAAATAAAAAAAGGCCGGTTCAGAAAGTTCGATGAGGGTAACGAAACCAAAGTCCGGGGCCGGATTGATTTTGTTTATGACTGGTCAGCTGTTAGCGCCGCAGCCGGTTCGTATCTGCCTGCAGGTTTGAAACTTCAGGGACAAAGGGCCGGCACGCTGGATTTTTCCAGCCGATACCCACAGGGACAGACGGACAAGCTGATGGCCAACCTTAATACAAAAGCGAAACTGGGCTTTGACAGCGCCGAATACAAGGGGCTGAACTTCGGCTCTACGGACGTTGACGTTGAGGTTCGAAACGGCGTTCTCAAGATAGCTCCATTTTCGACAAAGGTCAACAACGGCACGTTCAATTTTGCAGGTGCAGCCGATTTCAACCGAAAGCCCACACTGCTGCAAATTCCACAGCGGATGGAAATAATAAAGAATATTCAAATCACCGACGCCGCAAGCAAAGAACTTTTGATGTATCTAAACCCCATCTTTGCCAACGCTGTTAATGTTTCAGGAGTTGCCGATTTTGACTGTGAGAAGTTGGCCATCCCGCTGTCGGGAGGCAGCAAAAATGATATTGAAGTGGTCGGGACAGTGGCAATCAGCAACCTGCGTCTGCAGGCCTCCGATTTGCTCGGCTGGATTCTTTCAGTTATCGGCCGGGATGCCCCCGGTGAGGTTATCACCATTCATCCTACAAGATTTGTACTGCGAAGCGGGCTGCTCAGCTATGAGAATATGCAAATGGACGTGGGAAACAATCCGGTAAACTTCAAAGGCACAATAGGCCTTGATAAAAGTCTGGATATGTCGGTTATTTTGCCATATACTACAGCCGGCAGGACAGCCCGGGTTGGTCAAGAAAATTACGGCAGCAGGATAACGTTGCCGCTTAGAGGAACCATCGACGCCCCGGAGCTTGACCTGGCTAAATTGCTCCAGCAGCAGCTGAAAGAGCAGTTACTGCGAAAGGCTCTTGAGGAACTGTTCAGGTAAAACAGGGCCCGCAGAAATTTTACAAGTTTACACTTGTAAAAAGAAAGGCGAGTTTATGACCTGGAGAATTCTGTCAACGCCTACCGAGCAGGTCGGCAGGGCCGGCAGGTTCGCTATATTTCAAATCAAGATGTGGTCGCATTGCGCCAGGCTTCTGCGAAAAAATCACGCCGGCCGGCACGCAGCCGCCCTTTCATATCATACTATTTTCGGCATTGTCCCGCTGGCTATAGTGATGCTGCTGATATTTCAGTCGTTCCCGGCCTATGATAATATAGGACAGAAGCTGAAAAACTTTGTTTATGACCAGGTGCATCTTTCTAATATCGAGTACCGCATTACCGATACCGCCGGCGTGGAGAAAACGGTGGTTCTCACAGAGTATCTGGACCAGATAGTCGGCAGGTTTTTTACCGGGGTAAGCAAGGGCTCAATAACACTTTTCAGCGGTTTGTTGGTCATTTTTGCCGCACTTGCACTTTTATCCACAATTGAAAGGGCATTTAACAGTATCTGGCACGTAGCAAGGGGCAGAAACTTTTTTCAGCGTATAATCAACTATTGGGCGCTTTTGACGCTTGGGCCTTTGCTTCTGGGCACCGCCGTCTATATTACCACCAGATATGCCATGCTGGGAACAATACAGAGAACGGTTTTGTCTAATGTTACTCCCGCTGTATTGTCGTACCTGATTTCGACATTGGGTTTTTTCCTGCTGTATTTTGTTTTACCCAACACAAAAGTCAGGGCCGGGGCGGCCATCTGGAGCGCTGCGGTGGCGGCCTTGGTCTGGGCGGTCGCGAAATGGGGCTTTGGACTATGCATTATAATGTTTGTTCCCTATGGCAAGGTTTACGGTGTTCTTGGTGTTATACCATTAAGTATTTTCTGGATATATATAACATGGCTGATAGTTCTTTTCGGGCTTGAGCTTACCTTTACCACACAGAATCTGAAGAGTCTTGATGCTGCTGCGATTGCAGCCTCGAAGAAGAGCGAAGACTTTTTTATCGCCGGCGATTTTACGGTGATTAATATCATGCGTGAAATAGCTGCGGCATTCGAGGCAAATCAGGGCGGTCTCTCAGCCTCTGTTATATGCAGCAGGCTGAGCATACCAGCCGAGTCCGGCGAAAGGGTATTAAGCCTTCTGCTCGAACGTGGGCTGATATCAAAGGTCTCTGAGCCGGGTACGGGTTTTCTGCCGGCAACGGACCCCGCCAATATAAAATTATCCGATATCGTCGCCGCAGTAAGGCCGACCGGTATCGCGCAGGCAGCGAAACTGCGCCAAATAGCCGATGCACAGGACAATATCCTGGCACAGTACAACCTGAAACAAATCCTGACCGAACCAGAAAACAACCGGCAATAATACGCAATTGACTCGCACAGAAACTTGTCAAAAAATTATTGGAGGTGTTTATGTTCTTTTTTACTGTATCCAAATCAAAGTTCGTTGTATTGACCGTTTTAATGTTCTCTTTATCTTTGAGCCTGGGCGCCGGCAAAGACCGGGCGGTAAATGAGCCCGGCCTCACGACTCCCGAAGGTGTGAGGATATTGAAAAACAAAAGCTTTGATGACAGTCCGGCAGCACGCAGGAAGATTCTGCAACTGTATAAAGACCTGCGTGTCACCGACATTCTTGACGGTATGGACGCCATAGGTCTGCGCGAAAGGGGCCTGATGGAAAAGGACATAAGGCCGCTATGGCGCGATGCGGAAAAGCTTACTCACAGAATTGTCGGTTTCGCCGTAACTGTAAGGCACGTTCCCAGTGACGTGGGAATCGGACGGCATTCTTTCGAAACCGTCGAACAATTCAAAAATTTTGAAAGGCAGCAATATCTCAGGAGCAATTTCGAAGCTTGGCTGAAAGTGGTAAAACCGGGGGATGTAGCTGTAATAGATGCCGCAGGTATTACCGAAGCCGGCCATACCGGCAGCTACAACAGCCTGGTTTTTGCGTCCAAAGGCCTGGTGGGTCTGGTGACAAACAACGGCGTACGGGACACAGACGAGATTATAAAGGTCAAAAAAATTCCCGTTTATTGCCAAAAAGGCTACAGTTCCCGCGGCATAGTGCCCGGCCGGCTTCTGTGCGAATCGTACAACTTCCCAATTACGCTTGGCGGCGTATTGGTCTATCCCGGTGATTTGATAGTGGGTGACGGTGACGGGGTGATTGTAGTGCCCAGAGAGCACGCATTGAAAGTCGGAGAAATTGCCGGCGGCATTTATACGCAGGACCAGAAAAACCGCTCCGAAAAGCTGGATGCACTGCGGTAGTTTTGATTAAGCAAGTGATTATCAGGCGGCTGTGTAAAAAAGGCTGATTACTGCTTTGGCAATAAAGGACAAGCCGAACACAGTCATGGCCGTCGAGCACACCAGCAGTATTACCCTTCGGCCGCGGTCACCAAGCAAATTTGAGCCTCTGAAACTGACCCACGACAAGGTCGCAAGCCAGATACAATCACACAGCAGGTGTATGATTACGAACATTGCAAAAACCCACATCCCGGACCGCATTGCGCGGGTTGCGAAAGTCAATCCCACCGTGGCCCACCATATAAGAAAATAAGGGTTGCCAGCTGATAATATCAGGCCGGCCCAAACGGCTCCCGCTTTGGCGGGGTTGTCTTTGGGATTGCTTCCGGTATACAAATCAGCGAGCATCCGGGTTGCCATTACCAGCAGCAGCACACCGCCGGTGAAGCTGATTATCATCTGGGTATTTTGTGATTGTAATAGTTTGCCAATCCCCAGCATAATTGCAATCATCAGCGGAAATTCGACAATAGCATGGCCCAGCGTAATAAACGCACCGGCATACTTGCTGCGCTGGCCCATTGCCACAGCCGCTGCTGTTACAGGACCAGGCGCCATAACACCCGAAAGGGATATGACAAACACCTGAAATAAGAAAAACGCCAGTGTCACAGGACCGCCGATTTTTATTCACCAATTATTTTAACTAAGACCCTCTTTTTTCTTTTGCCGTCGAACTCACCGTAAAATATTCGCTCCCAAGGCCCGAAGTCCAGCAGGCCGTTGGTGACGGCCACGACTACCTCTCTGCCCATTACAGTGCGTTTCAGATGGGCGTCAGCGTTGTCCTCGAAGCCGTTATGTTGGTATTGTGAGTGGGGCTTTTCGGGCGCGAGCTTTTCCAGCCACACCTCGAAATCGTTATGCAGGCCGGATTCGTCGTCGTTGATAAACACGCTGGCGGTAATGTGCATCGCGTTACAGAGCACAAACCCTTCTTTAATGCCGCTTTCAGCCAGACACTGCTGAACTTCCGGCGTAATATTAATAAACTGGCGCCTGCTTTTAGTATTAAACCACAACTCTTTCCTGTAACTTTTCATTTTTCAGTCCTTAGTTTATAGTTCCTTGTTCGCAGTAAGTTTTTTATACACTGATTCGATAGTATCGACCATTCTTTCGGGCGCGAATTTTTCCTTTACAAAATCCCGTCCCGCTGCGCCGAGTTTATCTCTTAACTGCTTGTCTTCTATCAACTCTGCACAGCTGACAGTTAACTGCTCGATGTTTCTCGGCTCGATAAGACGGCCGGTATTTTCGTTGACCACTTCCCTTGCGCCATCGACGTCAAAGGATATTGCCGGCTTTCCACACAGCATTGCCTGCGGCAGCGTGCGCGCAAGACCTTCCCTCAGCGAGCAGTGAACGAGAATATCCGACGACTGGATGGCAAGGGGGATTTGGCTCGGCGGCAGCAGGCCCGTAAACTTTATCCTGTCAGCAAGGCCGAGGCTGCTGACCTGCTTTTTGAAGCTGTCGGCAAGATTACCGTCACCGACGAACAGCCAGACGACATTTTTGAACCGCCGGGACAGCACACGGGCAGAGTCGATAATGTATTTATGTCCCTTGAGCATAAAAAGCCTTGCAATGGTGACCAGCACAACGGCATCGGGGGCAATTTCGTATTTTTTACGAAAGTTTTCGATTTGTTCTTTTGCTGCCGGCTGCAGAAAATCCTCTTCCTCTACTGCTGAATAAGCCGTAACAAACCGGTCGTCGGCCCCGATACCGGCTTCGAGGGCCTGGTTTGTCATTGCGTCCGCTACACTGATAAAGAAATCGGTTCGCTTTGCAGCGGCTCTTTCAACGGCGATGTAAAATCTGTTAAGCCATCTGCTCTGGTAGGGGTGAAAGGCTAGGCCGTGGATTGTGTGAACAATTTTCAAGGTTCTATTTTGAAAATGTGATTTTTTTAGACTGTCTGCAGCAAACCTGCCGAGTATCCCGGCCTTGGCAGAGTGGGTATGAACGATGTCAGGTTTTATGCTCTTTAGATATTTTTTTATCTTGAAGTAGCTTATAGTGTCGTACAGCGGACAGATGGCACGAATAAGTTCGGGTACTACGATCACGTTATATTTCTGGTGCCTGGTTTGTTCGAGAAGCTCGCCTTCAGGGCCTGTGGCTGGGCCGGTAATTAGCGTAACATCGTGCCCTCGTTTTGCCAGCAGTTTGCAGGTAATAAGGGTATTTTCCTGTGCCCCGCCTAAAATCAATCGAGTTATTATGTGAACGATTTTCAATATTTAATCCACATTAGACAAAGGCCTTCAGGCGGCGCAATGGGACCAGCTGCGGTACGGTCCTTTGCAGCAATAATTTCGTCGATTTTTTCAGCTCTCAACCTGCCGCGACCGATTTCGGCCAGAGTACCCACGATATTTCTTACCATATTATACAAAAAGCCGTCACCGGCAACATCAATATACACCCATTCTTCGCAGCAGGTAACATCACAACTGAAGATTGTGCGCACGGAGCTTTCTCTTTTGTCCGCCGCCGAGGCGAACGACTTAAAGTCCTTTTTGCCCATAAGTTTCTCAGCAGCTCTTTTCATCGCTTCGATGTCAAGTCTTGCAGGTATATGCCAGCAGTGTTTTATCTGCAGCACTGGGCGCCTGCTGCCGGTAAAAATTGTGTATCGATATAATTTCTTTTTGACCGCGCCTATGATGTCAAAAGTATCGGCAACTTCAACAGCTTCGGTAACCGCTATATCGGGCGGCAATCTATCGGTAATTGCTTTTGCCAGATTTTCAATGGGGATCGGCGTATCGATTTGGACAAGGGCAGCCTGTGCCAGTGCACTTACCCCTGCATCGGTTCTGCTTGCACCGGTGACAGTTACACAGGTATTGGTCAGGGCGCAAATTGCCTCGGTAATCAGGCCCTGAATGGTCTTCTGTCCCGGCTGGATCTGCCAGCCGTGATAACTGCTGCCGTCATAAGCAATCGTCAGTTTTATATTGCGAACGGCCATTTGAGGATAATTTACAGCAGTCTTTCGGCAATCTGAATGGCGTTAAGGGCGGCTCCTTTTCGCAGCTGGTCGCCGGCGACCCACAGATTGATACCTCGGCTTTCGGGTATGGAAAAGTCCTGCCGGATTCGTCCGACAAAGATGTCGTCCTTGCCGGTGGCATCGATGGGCATCGGGAACCGGTTGTTTTGTCGGTCGTCCAGTACCGACACACCCGGCGCGGTGCTCAACAGGTCCCTGACCTGTTTGGGGGTGATGGGTTCGGTGAACTCAAGGTTTATGCTCTCACAATGCGCTCTAAATACCGGGATGCGGATACAGGTACAGGTAATGGCGATATCGGGACAGTCAAAAATCTTTCGTGTCTCGTGGACCATTTTCATTTCTTCGAGATTGTAACCGTCGGCATCGAGGTTGGAGTTATGGCAGAAGACGTTGAATGCTATCTGATACGGGAAAGCTTTGCAGGTCGGCTGTTTGCCTTCGAGTATTTCGCGGGTCTGGTTTTCCAGTTCGAGCATAGCCGACTGTCCGGCACCGCTGGCGGCCTGGTAGGTGCTTACCACCATTCTTTTGACCGGGTTGGCCTTGTGCAGCGGCCAGACCGGCACAATCCCGATAATAGTCGAGCAGTTCGGATTGGCGATAATTCCGTTATGGTTGTCGATTTGCTGGGGATTTATTTCCGGAATAACAAGCGGTGTGCCCGGGTCCATTCTGAATGCTGACGAATTATCAACCACCACCGCACCGGCTTTTACCGCAGCGGGTGCGAACTCTTTACTGCGAGCCGCGCCTGCACTGAACAGGACAATATTTACATTGTAGAAACTTTTGTCGGTCAACTGCTCGACCACATACTCTTTGCCTTTGAACGGTATCTTTTTGCCGGCAGAGCGGCTGGAAGCCAGCATTGTTAAGCATTCGAATGGAAAATCCCGCTCTTCGAGGATTCTAAGAAACTCCTGTCCAACGGCTCCGGTTACACCGGCAATGGCCAGACTACAACCCATAAATTAATCTCCTGATTTATATTCCGCACTTTGCGGCCCACATGACCTGCTGAATAAAAACCTCCAGCTGCGCCGCGGAATCAACAATCCTTTATGGTAGCATTTTCAGCCTTGCAAGGCAATAGCCAGGCATGCAGATTCGTTCGGCCCGGCAAAATAGTCAATTACTATCGGTCTATAATCAATTTCTTCACCACTTCAGCACCGCTCCGGTATCGGCGCTGGTGGCCATTGAGGCGTATTTGCCTAAGCAGCCGTGTTTTATACGGGGCTGGGGCGGCTTCCACTTCTTTTTACGTTCAGCCAACTGGCTGTCGGAAAGTTTTACGTTGATGGTGTTATTGCCGATATCAATTTCTATCGTGTCACCATTCTGTAACAACCCTATCGGGCCGCCAACCGCCGCTTCGGGACTGATATGGCCTATGCACGCACCCCTTGTGCCGCCGCTGAATCTGCCATCAGTAATCAAGGCCACACAGTTGCCAAGGCCTGCACCCATAATATAACTTGTCGGTAAAAGCATTTCCTGCATACCCGGGCCGCCCTTCGGGCCTTCATAGCGAATCACCACAACATTGCCCTCCTTGACTTTTCCCGCCAGTATGCCCTCGCACGCCTGTTCCTGGCTGTCGAAAATAACCGCTGGGCCGGTATGTGTGAGCATCTCAGGGCCAACACCTGCCGTTTTTACTACGCTGCCGTTTGGAGCAAGATTGCCTCTTAGAATAGTCAGGCCGCCTGTTTTGCTGTAGGCCTTGTCCACCGGATGTATGACTTCGGGATTCTTGATTTTCGCATCGCCGATATTCTGACCCAATGTCCGACCTGTCACTGTAAGACAATCGGTATTCAGCAGGTTCGGCACCCTGCTGATTTCGTTTAATATAGCGCTTACACCGCCAGCGGCATCGACATCCTCAACGTGCCAGCTGCTTGAGGGAGACACCCTGCAGATATTGGGACAGCCGGCACTTATTTTATTGATACGCTCGAGGTCGTATTTAATGCCAGCCTCGCTGGCGACCGCTAAGCTGTGCAGAACGGTATTGGTCGAGCCGCCCATAGCCATATCCAGAACAAGGGCGTTATCGAGCGATTTTTCGTTTATTATATCCAGCGGCTTTATGTCCTTTTCAAAAAGCTCCATAATCTGCTTTCCTGCCGACTGGTAAAGCTGCTGTCTTTTCGGGTTGGTAGCCAGGATTGTGCCGTTGCCCGGCAGGGCCATTCCGACGGCTTCACAGAGACAGTTCATACTGTTTGCAGTGAACATACCTGAGCAGCTGCCCGGCGAGGGACAGGCGCTATTCTCGAGCTCTTTTAAGCGGGCCTGGTCGATTTTGCCGGCACTGAAGGCTGCGACAGCTTCGAATACGCCGACAAGGTCGATTGTTTCCCCTGCCTTTGTTTTGCCTGCTGCCATCGGCCCGCCGGAAACAAAAATCGTCGGTATATTCAGGCGAACAGCCGCCATTAACATACCCGGAATAATCTTGTCACAATTCGGAATGCAGACAAGTGCATCGAAGCAGTGCGCCCTTGCCATAGTCTCCACCGAATCAGCGATAATTTCACGAGAGGCTAAGGAGTACTTCATCCCTGTATGGCCCATTGCAATACCGTCACAGACAGCTATCGTACCGAATTCAAAGGGTATGCCGCCAGCCTGCCTGACTGCCAGTTTGACCACTTCAGCCACCTTGTTGAGATGTACATGGCCGGGTACTATATCGCAATAACTGTTGGCAATACCGACAAAGGGTTTTGCGATGTCGTCATCTGTTAGGCCGCAGGCGTGCAGCA
>SDBT01007917.1_pt1 | contig 17436 bp, 20 predicted proteins | sample 2277101 | NCBI WGS metagenome assembly SDBT01 (sample SAMN10404973, study PRJNA504765) | marine sediment metagenome | isolation source: marine sediment core GS10_PC15, 103 cmbsf | place: Arctic Ocean: Southern Knipovich Ridge | collected 2010 | reverse complement strand
AATTAAATTATCATATTTTGTACAACTAAAAAACGTTATCAAGAACCAAATACATAATATTTGATTTAATCAAACCATGGACAATGAGCATGGAACAAGCTGTTATGACTTGGATTCATCTTGTTTCAGCTGCAATTTGGGTTGGCGGTTCTTTATTTATTGGAGCAGTATTGACACCAATTCTAAAAAAAATGCCGATATCATTAGAAGAAAGAATTCAAATAATGATTAAAGTTGGACGACAATTTAACAAAATTGCCGTACCATCCTTGATAATTTTGATAGCTACAGGTCTTTACAATTCATCTTTTGTTCTAAGTAACCCTGATCTTTTATTTTCAACAAGCTATGGAAGCTTTCTGTTCATAAAGATCATTCTTGTAATCGTGTTAATCATTGCTTTTGTAGCTCACATACGAATTATTCGTAAAGAAATAGAAGATAAGATTATGTCTAAAGAAATGACAGAAATACAAATACAGAAACTAAGAAAAAAAATGATTATTCTTGGTGAGATAATAGTAATTATTTCCGTCGCAATTTTGTTTTTTGCTGCGTTATTAGATGCTGGAGTATGAATTACCTACGATTCTTACTTCATATCCGTCATCAAGTCTTTCTATGCCATATTTGCATCCGGTAATCTTGGATGTTACATACAAGTTTGTTTCTAGGTGTTTTGTAATTTTTTGAACTCTAAAAACTGATATTTCTTTTGAAAGACTAGATGGTAATACTAACATATCAGCTAGGTGATTATCCACACCCATATTACAGGCCATAAAATCATTTAAAGTGTTTTCTGTGAAATTACCGGTTTTATGATCAAGTAAGTCATCTGAACCAATTATTGAATTAGAATCAATGCTAAAAAGCAACATAGAGCTTCCTTTATCAATAGCATTTTCTTCTTCCAGTTCTGAATTAACAACGAATCCTCTTTTTTCTAATTGTTCTTTTGTTTTTGTAACAACATCTTTAATTCCGTCCTTAGAAATTTTTGAGAATGAACAAATCAATTTAACTTTGTTTGTTTTTCTTTGGAAAAGATGAATTGGAGTAATTTTTTTGGATGGAAAAACTTCAATATCCATCATTCCCCCTCCCCTTGGATAATAACCCCTTTTTCTGATATTCATTGAAAAATTTATTCCTAATCTCGAGTATGCTTCTGCTAACACGTGTTTTGTGTAATTACTAGTAGGGCTCCAAGAAACATCTGTTCCTCCAATAAGAGACAATTTGAGACTTTTTCTCACAATAGAAACAGCTGGAATTAAAACCTGAAGAATCAATGATATACTGCCTGCTGTACCAACGTTCGCATCTAAAGAACAACTTTCTACATTTTTTGGAATAAATTTGATTGAAGTAGATCCTATTTTCAAACCTTCAACTTCTGCATTACAAATTTTCGAAAGTAATTTTATTGAAGTTAAGTGTTGAGCTCTTAATCCTGGAACTTTTCGCTTTTTCCTAATGTTATTAATCTCTATGGGTGTTTTAGTAATGCAAGAAAGAGTAATCGCAGTGCGGATTATCTGACCCCCACCTTCTCCATATCCACCATCAATTTTCAAAACACTCATTGTGTTAATACCTTCAAAGAAGTTTATGATAGTTTTTTAAAGAATTTAGAATGAGTGCCACCATGGATGGTCTTTTAATAGGAAGATTTCAACCTTTTCACTTAGGTCATCTAGACGCTTTGGAATTTGCATTATCTATAGTAGAAAATTTGTGGATTGGAATAGGTAGTTCAAATAAACCAAATCAAAAACAAAATCCATTTTCAGCTGATGAAAGAAAAGAAATGATTCTTACTTCCATTAACAAATCTATTTCAGATAGAATTAAAATTTTCTATATTCCTGATCTTGAAAATCATGAAAAATGGATTGAAAATATCGAAACAATTGTTCCAAAATTCGATGTTGTTTTTACAAATGATGAATTGACCCACATTCTTTATTCTAAACGTAGAACCAAAGTAATTCCTGTTCCATTTACTGATAGAGATGTTTTGTCAGGCAGAAATATTAGAGACAAAATAAATTCTGATCAAAAATGGGAACATCTAGTCCCAAATGGAACAAAAAAAATTCTTCAAAGAATTAGTGCCAGGGAACGTCTTAACAGTCTTTAATTATAAATAAAGCCCAAAAAGTACACCTGACAGGCGAAATTATTTGGAATATCTTGCTATGCTACCAGGTCCAACAAATGTTCCTGAAAGAGTTATGAGAGCAATGATGACTCATATAATCAATCACAGAAGTGATGATTTTGTAGAATTGTACACTGAAGTTATAGAAAAAACTCAACAAGTTTTTCAAACACAAAATGACATTGTTGCACTATCTTCATCAGGAACAGGAGCAGTAGAAGCATCTGTAGTTAATCTAATCAAGAAAGGTGACAAAGTTATCATTCCAGTTAATGGTGAATTTAGTAGCAGATTATGTCAAATGATACAATGGCAAGGAGCAAATGTAGTAAAACTTGAAACACCTCCCGGTCAGAATGCAACACTTGACCAAATTAAAGAAGCCTTTGACAATAACAAAGACGTAAAAGCGTTCTATGTAGTTCATAATGAAACTTCTACTGGAACAATGGTGAATTATTTGGACAAAATTCCTGATCTTACTTCACGAAATGATGCATTTTATGTCGTAGACTCTGTTTCCGTCTTAGGCGGAATAGAATTACCTGTTGATAAATGGAATGTCGATGTGTGTATGACTGGTTCTCAAAAAGCCTTAGCAGCGCCCCCAGGCATATCCCCAATTTCAATTAGCCCTAAAGCCAAAAAATACATGATTGAAAATCCACCCCCAACAATGTATTTCAATTTAGCAAGATACTTCAAATATTATGAAGAATCAAAACATACTCCGTTCACTCCAGCATTACCATTATTGTATGCATATAGAGAAGCACTAAGGATAATTCTTGAAGAAGGATTAGAAGCGAGATTTAAACGTCATAAAATTTGTTCAGATGCATTGTATGCAGGATTAAGCGCTATTGGTCTTACACCTTTTGCAAAAGAAGAAGACCGTTCAATATCAATAATTGCTTTGAATTATCTTGATGGTTTAGAAGATAAAACATTTCGTGATACACTTGCTCAAAAATTTAGAGTTTTAGTAGCGGGTGGTTTTGGAAACTTGAAGGGAAAAGTTTTCAGAATTGGATGCATGGGTGAGGTAAATCATTATCATGTTATGAGAACCATTTCTGCAATTTCATCAACTCTTGCTATGATGGGTTACCAAACAAATGCTCAAGATGGTCTGAATATTGCCGAAGAAAAACTTCAAGCTCTCTAAAAACATGTTAACTTAATATTAGGAAATTCGAGAGCGAGTACATTGACTTTCAGTAAAGGTTCATTAATTTTAATAGATTATACTGCAAAAGTTAAGGATACAAACGAGGTTTTTGAAACTACGAGTGAAGATGATGCAAAAAAACATTCAATCCATGATACTAATATAAAATATCAACCAAAACTAATTTCTGTTGGTGAATCTTGGGTTCTCAAAGGTCTTGATGAGGCTTTAAGTAATACCAAAGTCGGTGATAAATTAACCATAGAAGTTACTCCAGACAAAGGATTTGGTGAAAGAGATTCAGGTAAAGTTCGTAAGATCCCATTAAGAAAACTTGGTGAGGATGCAGAGAAAGTTTCTGTTGGTGATACAATTGATATTGATAATAAAAAAGGTATTATTCGTTATATTGGCTCTGGAAGAGTACAAGTTGATTTTAATCATAGATTTGCAGGAAAAACTATTCTTTATGATGTAAATGTTGTAAAATCACTAGATTCAGACGAAGACAAAATTTTTGGAATTTTAAAAAGACATATTCCTGTAGAAGATTCTAAGCTTATATTCAAAAAGAATGGGAATTCTGTTGATATCATATTACCTGAAGAAATTTTTCGTTCTGATGGACTTCAAGTAATGAAGCACTTTATTCAAATGGATATTTTCAAATTTATTCCAAAGCTGGAAAAAATCAACTTTATAGAAACTCACGAAAACAAACAAAAACAAAAATCAAAAGAACAAATCAAAACTGAAAGTAAAAAAGAAGAAAAACCTGTAGAACAAAAAGCACTTAGCTAAACTACCTTGGTACTTTTTGCAAGAGAAAAAGCTCGCTTTTCTGTCATTTTTACTTCTTTTAAAATTGTGTATCTTTCTGGCCTTAATGATTGAGCAATCATTAGCGCTTTAGCTAGAATCTTTGGTTTTAAACCAATTTGTTTTGCCTTTGTTGGAGCTCCAACATTTTTTAGGGTCTGAGCAATTTTTTTCCAGTCTTGGCCTTGTAATTTTGCCATCATAATTGCACCTATCCCACATTTTTCACCATGAAGACCGACTCCTGGTGCAATCTTGTCAAGTGCATGTGAAAACAAATGTTCAGCCCCAGAACATGGTCTACTACTTCCAGCAATACATGAAGCCACACCTGCACTAATCAAAGCTTCTACAATCACTCTAACATCCAATCCTTTTTTTGCAAACAATCTAGAATTTTCCATTATTATTTTTGCACTCAATAATGATAGATTTGCTGAATATCTTCCATAATACTCTCCTCTCTTATCTCTTCCCAACTCCCAATCCTTCACGGCAATTAGATTGGCGACAAGATCACCACAACCGCTTGCCAAAAGTCGTTTGGGGGCTTTTTTGATAATATCGATATCTACAAAAACTCCAAGAGGAGCTGTTGCTACAATTGAATGAGGCTTGGCACTTCTAACAGAAACAAAGGGACTTGCAATTCCATCATGAGACGCAGCAGTTGGAATACTTACAAACGGTTTTCCCAGATTAAAGGCAATCATTTTGGCTATATCAACAGAACGACCACCGCCAATTCCAGCAATTAGATCACTTTTGTCTCTTTTCACCCCGTTTTGTACATTATTGATTGATTTTATCAGGGTTTCATTGGCAGTATGCCAAACATAATTTATCTTATGATTTCGAAGAGATTTTTCAATTTTTTTCTGAAGAATTTTTTTTACATGTTCTCCTGTAACTAAAGACACTCTGTTCGGTTCATTAAGAGAATGAAGAAATTTTCCAATCTTACCAATGTTTTTCTCTCCTATCACAATTATTCTTGGCAATTCCATTGTGTGTGCTGGCACGTGATCTTGATTTTTTACCACTTTTATCAATTCTAGGAACAAAAAGTTATTTAAAAGGGTGTAATCCTTATCACAATATCACTAATAGGTGAAATTTTTGTCAAATAATGTACGAGAAAAAATTCTTCATGGAACTACCACAGTAGGTATCAAGACTACAGATGGAGTAGTACTGTGTGCAGATATGAGAGCAAGTGCTGGATACTTTATTGCAAATAACAATACCATGAAAATTCAAAAAATTGATGAGCATGTTGGAATGACGATGGCAGGAGGAGTTGCTGATGCACAAAACATTACAGACATCTTACGCTATCATGCTAATATGCATAGAATTCAAAAACACGAACCCATCCCAATTAAATCATTAACTAGACTCACATCACTTATCTTTCATCAAAATAGAGGTTATCCTTTCATTGCTGACATACTTGTTGGCGGTTATGACAATGCTGGACCTGCTCTATATAATATTGACATGTTTGGTTCAGCTGAGGAAAAAAACTATGTTACAACTGGTAGTGGCTCTCCTGTCGCATACGGTTTACTTGAAGAAGAGTATCATGACGACCTAACTGTAGAGGAGGCTAAAGTAATAGCTCTAAGAGCTGTAAAGGCAGCTATTATGAGAAACATTGGAACAGGAGACGGAATCAATATTGTTATAATAGACAAAAATGGATTTCGTCTTTTGACAAAAGACCAAAAGAAATCAATCATTACACTATAGTGATTTAATGCAAAGAAAACAGCAGCAAAAAGAATTACCTAAAGGGCAAACTATAATGACAACCATACTGGAAAGTATACCAAAACAAGCAAATGTTACAAAGATAGAATATGAAGGACCTCGAATTGCACTTTATACAAACACTCCTAGATATCTGATGGAGAATAATGAAATTATTTCAAACCTTGTTAATGTAATTAAAAAAAGAATTGTAGTGAGAACTGATCAATCAATTAGAAAATCAGAAGAAGAGTCTAAAAAAATCCTTACACAATTAATTCCTAAAGAAGCAGATCTTCAGAATACGTTTTTTGATACAGCTTTAGGTGAAGTATCACTCGAAGCAAAAAGACCTTGGCTGCTTCAACGTAATGCAGAAGAATTTAACCATGCTGAAGTTACCGAAAAAATTGGTTGGAAATTAAAAATCAGAAAGGCTACTACATATCCTTCCAGTACCATCCAAATGATAAACTACAACCTAAAGATAGCAGCAGCAGAGAGAAGCAAGCAACTGAAACAAATTGGAGATGAAATTTTCAGGCCCAGATTGGTCCAAAGGTCTGAAGTTTCCTTATTTACACTAGGTGGATTTAGACAGGTTGGTCGTTCATGTATGCTTTTAACAACCTCAGAAAGCAAAATTTTGATTGATTGTGGAATTAATCCAGGGGCTAAAAGTCCGTCTGAGTCATTTCCAAGACTTGATTGGATAAATTTTACTCTCGATGATCTAGATGCAGTCGTAATTAGTCATGCACATCTTGATCATACTGGCTTTTTGCCAGCTTTGTGCAAATATGGTTACAAAGGTCCAATATATTGTACCGAACCAACCCTTCCAATGATGAACTTGATTCAGCTTGATGCAATCAAAGTTGCATCTGCTCAAGGTAAGATTCCTATGTACTCAGATAGAGATGTTAAACAAATAATGAAACAGGCAATTACACTTCAATATGGAACGGTAACTGATATTTCTCCCGACATTAAACTTGTTTTCGCAAATGCTGGTCATATTCTTGGTTCTTCTCTTTGCCATTTCCACATAGGCACAGGTGATCACAATTTTGTGTATACTGCTGACTTGAAGTATGGGAAGAGCACCCTCTTTGAGGCCGCTAGCTGGAATTTCCCAAGAGTTGAAACTCTATTAATTGAAAGTACCTATGGTGCAAAAGAAGACATCCAACCATCAAGACATGAAGTAGAATCAGCGTTCATTAACATAATAAATAATACTCTAGCAGATGGGGGTAAAATCCTAATTCCTATTCCTGCAGTGGGCCGCGCACAAGAAATCATGATGGTTATAGATCATTACATGAAATCAGGACAGATGGTGGAAGCACCAGTGTTTACGGAAGGGATGATCTCTGAGGCATCCGCAATTCATGAAGCTTATCCAGAATATCTGGCAAGAGAACTTCGTCAGAAAATTTTAGAAACTGATGATAATCCATTTGATTCAGAGTATTTTACTAATATAGAACATCATGATGCAAGAGAAGAACCACTTCGTGATGGATCACCTTGTATTATAATGGCCACATCTGGTATGTTAGAAGGCGGTCCTGTTCTTGAATATCTCAGAAATATTGCTCCTTATAAAAATAACAAGATATTATTTGTGTCTTACCAAGTAAATGGCACACTTGGAAGACGAATCCTTGATGGTTCAAGGCAAGTTTCATTGATAGGAAAAGAAGGAAAGATTGAGGTTGTTAACATTAACTGTGGAGTTGAAAAACTTGATGGATTTAGTGGTCACAGTGATTATAATCAGTTACTTTCTTATGTACACAAACTAGGACCAAAGCTTAGACGAGTTCTTGTAAATCATGGTGAGCGAAAAAAGTCAGAAAATCTCTCCATGTCAATAAGAAGAATGTTTAGAATTCCTTCTCATTATCCACAAATACAAGAAGCTATAAAGCTATTTTAAATCGTATTTAGGCTTCCAAATTTTTACATGAGGTGGTGCAACAATAATTCTTTCTTCACCTAATCTTGCTATATCAGCGCCAGAATTTTTTGCAATTGAATAAAGTTCCTCAACAACTTTTCTAAGTTGTTCTACATCTTTTTGTGCAAGTGGGGTCACTCTGAGAATCAGAATCATGTTCTTTTTGATGTCTTCCTTAATTGAATGGATATCACTAGGGTCTCTGATGGTTATTGCCTTTAGATAGGTGTGGCTTGGTTGTTTCTGCATCCTGATGAGAAAAGCAATCTACTTATTCAAAAACTCTTCCTTGTTAGATGAAATAACAAACGGATTTTCAGGCTAATTCTATACTATTGTGATATGTTTTGGTTCTAAATTGGAGTCTGAATCTTCTAAAATACATTACAGGCCACGCTAAACTTACTTTATAATTACCCAGACCTTCTGCACAACAAGAGTAAATGAGCCACTTCCCGTAGCACTTGATGAAATTGAGGTAGGGTTTGCCTTTGAAAAATTTACAGAAACGCCAAATGAACACCCTCAGATAGAAGCTGATAAAATGTCTCAAGTCAAAGACATGATAATGAAAAAAGCTACCCCAATGGTTATTCCAGTCTATGAAACTATGGATGAAATGATTAAGGATAATTCTGAATCTATAGTTGAGGTACTGAAAAGTGGAGTATGCTGTGATTTCTACCTGTCGTACAGAGTGCTTTGTAATATCTTTGTGTAAGACAACATGGGATTCATGCCTGAATGTTAGATCGCATCTGTAACATTTCCATGCCATCATAATGTATTTCTAAAATAATTTTTGTATAAAATATCCACGTAGAAATGATCAGTATGATCTAAATATGATGATTCAAACAGGCCATTAGTATTGGAACTGTCACCAAAGTACTACCGTTTTTGGTCTTAAGTTCCAATATCAAATGATAATTCCTAAAATTAAAGGCTTAGGAATGCAAAATCTTCTCAGAGTCTGTTTTTTATATATGATGATTCCTGAGCACCGATAGTTTCGATTTCGTATTTTTTGTTTTTCTTTTGCACAATTATAATGCTATTAACATTTTTTGGTGCATCAGAATAACGCAGTGTTATTGAAGCTGAAAACTCCAAATGTTTTTCTGATGTATTTCCACGCAATAATGAGATTGGTCCAACATAATCTTTGGCCTCAAGTAATGCATCATCAGGAAGTGCTAAGGCCATCAACACCTCATTTTCTTCCTTGTTTCTTCCCACAACAAGTTTTGTGTTTTCATCCAGTCTGAAATGTCTTCCAATCTTTAGTAAATCAATGTCATTAATTGTTGGATTTTCTGTATGCTTGAAAAGATCTTTTGTTTTTAATCCAAATGCTGGATCAGTAAGAAGACATCCACCACCTGCATTTGGAGGATTCTCTATTCCAAATTCTTTTGCCATCATTAATTGGGGTTTTCTTGAACGACCACGAATCCTTCCCAAATCTTCTCTTTTTATCAAACCATTTCTTTCAGGATCTGTTTTTGGAAGTAGACCAGCCGAAAGAGGTCTTAAAATTTTTCCTTCAAGATTAGATTCCTTTTCAATTGTTTTTAGTGCTGGAGCATGCTGACTCATTGGTCTTTGGCCTAGAACTTCGCCTGAGATAATAAACTCTGCACCAATCTCTTCCATGTGTTTTTTTGCAGCTTCAAACATCATTGCCCTGCAGTCAATACATGGATTCATTCCTGCCCCAAAACCATGTTTGGGATGTTTTAACATCTCAATGTAATCATCACCAAGATATACTGTCTTAAGATCTATGCCAAGAGAATCTGCTCTTTCTCTTATCTCAAACCCACAACCTCTTCCACAATCAAAATCACAAAAAGGAGTCTTTATTGCAACAGCAGTAACATCGAAACCTTGTTTTTGCATCATTTTTACTGCTAGCTGACTATCCAGTCCTCCTGAAAGTAACGCAACCACTTTTTTCTTTTTTGAGGATTCTTTTTGTGAGACCATTGAACATTAAGTTCAAAACTCCATTATACAAACTTTGCAGCAGAGATAAATTGAGAAACTGGAAATTTTGCGTGTGAGACAGCGCAGATCAAAGCTATTGAAATTTGCAAAAAAAATTAACTGTGAAACCTTGGTTGCCTTTGAACCTGAAAATTTGTTCTATATGACTGGATTTTGGGGTGAAGCAATAGGCATCCTTGAGAATGATGGCAAAACAACCATAATTGCACCTGAATTGGAAGTTGGAAGAGCAAAAAAAGAATCTACAAATTGTAATATTATTTCTACAAATAGAGGAACAGCTTTAATCTCTTCTTTGGTTTCAAAAATTAAAGGAAAAAAGGTTTGCACTGATTGCCAAAACTATCCTACCATGTTATCATTGAAAAAATCAGTTCCTGGCATCAAACATTCCAACGATCCATTTTACAATGCTCGCATTATCAAAGATTCAGATGAAATTTCCACTTTGAAAAAAGCTTCCAAAATCATTGATGCAATGTTTGAAATTTGTACAAATACAATCAAAAAAGGTCAGACAGAGTCTGAACTCCAATCTATCTTAATGGCTTATGCAATTAGTCAAGAAATGTTTGATACTGGATACAAATCAACTCTAAACCCTCTAATAATCGCTAGTGGCATAAACGGAGCCATGCCTCATGCTCAAGTAACAAATAGAAAATTCTCTAACGGAGACATGATAATAGTAGACATTACCTTAAGATACAAAGGATATGTTTCTGATGCTACAAGAACATTTGGTTTAGGAAAAATTTCTGAAAAAGCACACAATGTTTATGAAATAGTAAGAGAAGCACAGAAAATCGGTTTAAGAGCTGTAAAACCCAAAGTTTCTTGCATGTCAGTGGACAAAATCTGTAGGGACTATATCAAGAAACACAACTATGGAAAATATTTTATTCATTCTACCGGTCACGGAATTGGACTTGAGGTACACGAACAACCAAATATTTCCTACCGTAGTAACACAAACCTTGAAAAAGACATGGCCATCACAATTGAACCTGGAATCTATATTCCAAGAAAATTTGGTGTAAGAATAGAAGACTCGTTAATAGTACGGAATAAACCCATTTTCCTTCACAAATTTACAAAAGACCTTATTGTAGTATGATGATTATCAATTGATACGAACTGTTAAGGGGATATTTTACTCTTTTAGTTAATTAGAAAAACCATAGGGTTTTTTGTGACAAGCGAGATCGTATTACGTTGGTTAGCGGAATACAACTAATGGAAAAAGTTCTTTTTCGTTTTGCTAACCAATGGATTGCGGGAAATACCATTTATGACGCCCTTGATTCGGCCACATTTTCTTACAAAAATGGAAGACATGCAATAATAAACAAATTAGGAGAATATCTTACCTCTGAAAATGAAATAAGAAAAACGGTAAGAGACTATCAAAAAATTGTATCATCCTTTCGACAATGGAAGGTCAGAGGTGCAATTTCTGTAAAACCAACTCAAGTAGGACTTTCAATAAGCAAAAAGATCTGCTTGAAAAACTTTCAAAAAATAATCAAGAGTGCTGCAAAATCTCACATATTTGTGTGGATTGATATGGAATCCTCTGATCATACTGATCAAACAATTGGAATATACTACGACTTATTTGCTAGATATGAAAGACTTGGAATTGCTCTACAAGCAAATCTAAAGCGAACAAAAAATGATATGATTGATTTAATATCACATGGTGCCAAAATCAGACTAGTAAAAGGTGCTTACAACGAAAAAACAGCCATTTCACACAAATCAAAAAATGATGTTGATAAAAACTATCTGAAACTCATGAAACTACTTTTCAAAAAAGGCAATGAATTTGGGATAGCCACTCATGATTTAAACATGATCGAACACTCGGTAAAATTATCAAAAAGATATGAAAAAAAATTCGAGTTTCAAATGCTAAAAGGAATAAGAGATGAGCTTAAACCCGATCTTTTGAAAAAAGGATTTGTTGTCACTGATTATATCCCATATGGAACCAATTGGCTACCTTATTCTATTCGCAGATTAAAAGAGCGAAAACGAAATATTTTGTTGCTTGGAAGCTCCTTTATTCAGTCACACCTAGTTTGAGTTTGGGCTCGTAAGAATTGTTGTAGATATTGTTCTCCTCCAGCTCCTCTACCAGAATTGCCTGAATTTTTCCAACCCACAAATGGTTGACTTTGCACCAAAGCTGCTGTTGTGGCACTTGTTCCTCTATTTGCATAAACTGTCCCAGCCTGAATTTCATTAAAAAATTTTTCAAGTTCTTGTTTATTCTCACTGAAAATTCCTGCAGTTAAACCATATTCAGTGTCATTTGCTAACTTGATAGCTTCATCAAATGTTTCAAATTTATCTACATACAAAATTGGTAAAAACAGTTCCTCTTTAACCAATTTATGATCTCTTGGAAGTTTTGTAATAATTGTTGGTTCAACATAGTAACCATGTTCATAATCTCCATCCTGTAGAATGGAACCACCTATCAGAATCTGGCCATCCTTTTTTGCTAAATCAATAACAAATTGAAATTTTTCTTGGGCTGCCTTGTTTATTACTGGACCTAAAAAGACATCTTTTTTCCACGGCAAACCAATTTTAAGGGAATTTGTTTTTTCATCAAGTTTTTTGATAAATTTATCTGCAATATTTTTTTGCACATAGACTCTAGAACAAGCACTACATTTTTGTCCACCATAACCAAATGCTGCCCGCATTACTCCTTCTGATGCCTTTTCTAAATCCGCAAATTCTGTAACTATTACAGGATTTTTACCGCCCATTTCAGAGATGAATGGTTTTACTGTTTTTTCTGTAAATTTCTGAAATCCTGACATCCCAACCTCCTGTGATCCTGTAAATGCAATTCCATCAACTAGAGAATTTTCCATCAACGTTTTTCCAACAACGCTGCCCGGTCCTGTAATAAAGTTAATTGCACCGCTTGGTAGTTTTTTGTAAATTGCCTCAATGAATTTAAAAGATGAAAGCGGTGTATCGCTTGCAGGTTTTAGAATTGCTGTATTTCCTGTAATAAGAGCACCAGTAGTCATACCTATTGCGATAGCTGATGGAAAATTAAAGGGAGAAATAATTCCCCACACACCATACGGCTTGAGCAAAGTCTTTGTCCTCTCTTTTTGATTTGGATGAGGAGTTTCCTTCTCAAATCCTTCGTTAATTTCTAATTGATATGCATAAAATCTCAAAAAATCAATTGCTTCATCCATATCTCCCATTGCCTCAATTCTGTTTTTTCCATTTTCTAATGATAGTATGGCTGCGAGATGAAACATTTGTTCTGAGAAAAGTTTTGCACAATCTTTGAAAATTTGTGCCCTTTTCTTATAGGAAACTGAACTCCATTCAGCAAATGCATTTTTTGCGCTTTCTATGGCATAAATTGTATCTTCCTTTGTTGCTTGGGAAAACTTTGCAACAATTATTCTGGTATCACATGGCGATTTTACATCAAATTTGTTATCAAGAAAAATCTCTTTCCCATTGATAATTATTGGATATTCTTTTCCAAGATTTTCTTTGACTAATGTAAATGCCGTATCGAATTTTTCATCAAATTCTGAAACTGCATTGTTCTCTACTGCTTTTCCCCATGTGTATTCGTTTTTAAACACAGACAAATTACTCTGCCATTCTATTTTAAATCAGCAGCAAATATCACTTCTGAAATTAATCTCGCTGCTAAATGTGAAGTTCTATCTTTTACATCAAAACTTGGGCAAACCTCCATAATGTCCATTCCCACGATTCCATGTTTTGTTATTTTTTTAAGAAGATAAACAGCATCAACAGTGTTTAATCCCATAGGAACAGGTACTGAGACTCCTGGTGCATAAGAGGGATCAACACAATCCATGTCAAAGGAAATGTATACTTTTTCACCAATTGTATTCAAAATTAACTCAGATATTTTCACAAGTCCTTTTTCCGCTATCTCAGTGGGTGTAATTACATTAAGATTATGTTTTCTGATATTATCCAACTCTTCTTTTTCTGGAGTTCTAATTCCAATTTGAATACTTGAATCTATATCAATATGTGGTAAAACATCGTTAAAGACAGAGCCGTAGTAATTTGTCATAGAGCTAATAAAATCTGGATGGGCATCAAAGTAAACGAGTGAAAATTTACCTATACTATTTGAAATGGTTTTAATGATTTGTGTTGTAATTGAATGATCTCCACCCATGGTTATTGGTATCTTTGATGAGGATGAAATTTGATCATATACTTTGCTTATCTGAATCCTGTCTATGTTACCATAATCATAAACTTTTTTGTGAGTTGAATCAGAAAACGGGAGACCAAGTGAAATCTTACCACCTCTATTGTAAGAATCTCTTTTGCATGAAATTTCTCTAATACGATTTGGTGCTTCTTCAGTACCTTGTCTTAATGCATGTGATTGAGATTCATCTGGCACACCCACAATTACAAAATTAGCATCATCAAAATTATTGGTGTTTGCCCAACAAATCTTATTCATACGTTAAACCTAAGATGATCAGTAGTATACATATCTTACAAAACCATTTTCGAAAAATTAAACAAAACCAAAAATTGGATGGCTTGATTTTAGTTTTATTACTGGTAGATAGGAATAACCATGCTGAATTTTATCGGTAAATATTGCAGGTTTGTATTCTGCCAGAGAATATTGCAAAAATGGTTTAGTTGTTTCATTATCAATTGATAAGTAATTAAAAATATATATTGTATCTTCTAATTCAAGGGCAGTAATGTAACCAATTATCCATTTTTTCTTAAGTGGAAACATGAAAAGTGTCAAATCTGATTCCTCTGGAAACTCTGGATCATAAGTTAGTCTTGCAAGACTTCCTAAATCCTCCACTTGGATTAGCTTGAATTTGTTGGTAATTTTTTTTGGGTTTATTTCAAAAATTTTGGGAGTAGAGCTTAGATGGACAATGGGTGCGTATTTAGAAATGGCTTTTGTAGAAGTTACAACATCGGTTTCCTCCTTACCTCCCTTTACTGAATACGAAACATATCTTCCCATCTTTGGCATTCTAGTATAGAAAAAAAGTAATGAATTGGAAAGAACACGTCTACTTGAAATTACCTTCTCCCCTCGCAAGTCATGTGAGTAGGCCCTTAAGGGATGTTCTCTAAACCCGCATACATATCTTGCAAAATTCTTGAAATCGGCAACTTCAACAAAATATTGATTGGCCAAGATGACTCACTTTATTTTTATGATGTCTGTTATTAATTATGATAGATTATGATGAATAAAGCATTCATTTTGATAAACTGTGATCCTGGCTCAGAAAAATCTCTAATTGAGGAACTAAAACATTTGAATGGTGTGAAGGGAGTGCACGGCATATTAGGTGAATTTGATATAATAGCAGAAATAGAATCAAAAAAGCCAGAAAAACCGGGTGGCAGCATTACAGATTTTATAAAGACACTAGAACATATCAAATCAATAAAAACACTAACCAGTGCTATGGATACTGATTTGTCATCACAAATCGACGCTGAAATTCCTGATATATTGCCTGATGTTATTCCAGATGAAAAAAGACCATTAGAACCACCTGCAGAAATTAATGAGGAAGAAGAAGATGAACATGATGAAAATTTTTCACAAAAAAAGAAAAGATACAAAGACGTCTACAAAAAAAGATACAGAGAGAAAAAGTAGATAAAGTTACAAGAAAAATTTTACATTGAAAAATTAAACTAATTAACAACAATTCATGACTTGTACTATATTTCTTCGAGTAAATTAATTTCTAAACATGGCTCAAACAAGAGCACAACGTAGTGCAGCTGCACGAAAAGCAGCTCGTACTAGAAAAAGAAATGCAGCCGCAAAAGCTGCAGCAAGAAAAAGTTCGACGGCAAGTGGTAGACGTCGTGCAGCTGCAAAAAGAGGTGCAGCTAGAAGACCAGCACGAAGAAGAACAGCAACAAAAAGGCGATCCCCTAGCAGAAGAACAGCGAGAAGACGATAATCCTCCTCTCTTTTTTTAAATTACACTTGATAAAGACTTTAAGAGATATTATACGATGGTATTGAACTTGAAAATTTTATCTACAATAAGTAAGATAACGTGATATAGATTTCAATGACTTTAACACGAATCGTTTTTGTACTTTTACTAATTTTCTTATCATCCAATCTTACCTTTATTATTGCTGCTGAAATCGAACTATCTGAAAATGACATAGAGTGGTGCCATGAGCTTCATCCGCAATACGAAACATTAGGTCTTGAATGGTTCTTAGAAAACTATCATTATACCATCGAAGCTAGAGTATGTGCAAGCTTGTATGAAGACCCAATCTGGGATTATGAAGGTGGTGATAGAATTGATAAACTTCTTGAGAGAAGCAAGTACTACATAGAACTAGAGATCCTAGAAAGCCAAGAAGAAGCTAAATCAGGAATTACTGATCCAACTCCTGCCCAAATCCCAACCTGGATTAAAAATAACGCTGGTTGGTGGGCAGAGGGGCTGATTTCCGACAATGACTTTGTGTCAGGAATTCAATGGCTTGTTCAAAACAACATCATTCAAATTACATATGATGAGCCTAGCGAGGGTGAAGCTGTAATCACCATCCCAAGCTGGATTAAAACAAATGCAAGATTTTGGGTTGAGAACAAAATAACAGATGCCGATTTTGTGATTGGAATTGAGTGGTTAATAAACAATGGAATTATTCGAGTTTAAGATTTGATGAGAAATCTCGATGTAAGAGAAAAATTGATACATACTCGGCATTAAATAAAACAAATTAGAAACGTTCTGATATTGAATCTCATAACTAAACAACTAAAATCAGGCTTTGGTTTGAGGGCATTCAAATTAGATATAATGGATTTTGGATTTATTATTCTTCTTGGAATGTTTACCTACCAGGGACACGCCGTACAAATTTTGTGTTCAACATCTATTTGCTGGAGATAAACCCAGTCTCTTATTTTTCTAAATTTATTATTGAATAATTAAATATGAATAAAATTTGTTAGAAATGATTCAAGTACAACATTTCTTAGCATGTTTGCCAAACCCATGATCACTTTAATTTGTTCACTGATCACTTCATTTTTCTTGTGAAGCTCTTCTTGAAACTCTGTAACTTTAGCTTCAAGGTCAGCCATTTTACTGAATCGCGAAGATCATGAGATCAAGAATTTCTTGTAGAGATAAATACGAAGCAAAAAACTATCTATTTTTTCATTCCAACTTTGCACATGCCTATTTTGCAGTTATGACAGACATAATCATCAGCCGGATTTTGGCATCCGCACGAACAGGTACAAGTATAATCATTCATGGTTTCACGTGGCTGGAAAAGTTTTACTTTTTCTTTCCTTTTCTAAAATTTTCTCAAGCTTTGATGGTTTTTTCTCCTTTTTCTCTTCCATGGATGTGACATATTTTCATTGTATTAATATAACAAAACCAAAATTCTGTACAATTGTTTATTTTTTTAATATTAACTAAACAATTTGTAACCAAGCTAAAGGTCTGATTTATCTTTCTGATTTTG
>SDBT01007916.1_pt1 | contig 17440 bp, 18 predicted proteins | sample 2277101 | NCBI WGS metagenome assembly SDBT01 (sample SAMN10404973, study PRJNA504765) | marine sediment metagenome | isolation source: marine sediment core GS10_PC15, 103 cmbsf | place: Arctic Ocean: Southern Knipovich Ridge | collected 2010 | reverse complement strand
CAATAATACTATTAATCATTATCCTGTCAAATTGAGCTAGAATAGTTCCCGCTAAAACATAAGGAATGAGCGGAAGGGCATAACTTAATATATATTTTACATATTCAAACTTAAAACATAGTTTTATGTATTTCTTTAGCTTCAATATAAAATACAACGTAAAACAAAAACCCGATAAAAGCATTGCCCAAATCTGACCTAGATAACGATGATCCTTTAATAAAAAAACAAACAACACTCCAAAGCCAAAAGTAATATAACCACGCAATACCATCACAGAAGAAATTTCTTTACTTCTTTTTTCAGGTACTAAAATCTGCCGATAAAGACTGTACATAATATTAAAAAAACCCGCAAAAATCAAGTACAAAGGCAACAAGCCAGGTAATGCTATCATCTTTGCAATGGATTTATAAAACAAAATATAAACTGGAATGGTAATAAGATAGATTAAACACATCAAAACAATCGTTGTCCCTAAAAACTCCTTAATACCCAATTTATTTTCAAAGTAATAGCGTGAAACCGCAGTAAAAGAATATAGGGACATCAAAACTGTGACTATCCCTAGATAAGACATGAACACCGCTACTGTTCCATAATCAGCCTTAGTCAAAAGCCTAGTAAAAATAGGAATAGATATAAAACCTATTGCGTTAGTCATAATATCAGCCGTAAAATAATTCTTACTATGCTTAAGCATATTAAATATATCAGAACGCTTTAACCTGTTAATCAATTGAGTCATTTTTAACACACTAACCATTTTGTTGTCCCATTTTATCGGCAAAAAATAACACGTGCTGACGTATTTTATTAAAATCATTATAATATTTTGATGACGGGATATTCAAAACTGAAGAAAATTTATCCAGGCGCACTTTCCAGGGGATGAAGATTGTTCTATAAATGTTTTTAATCACTTTGGTAAAATTCTTAAAAAAGCTGTGACACTCAAATAAATTCTTTGTTTTTTCTTTAACAGCACACCCTATAGTTTTATGTTCCATTCTAAATACTGACATTGATTCATCTATAATTTTTTCTGCCTGACTCCTTGGAACACCTTGTACCATCTCAAGATGATCAGCTAAACAACTCTTAAATAGATTATACTTTTGATCATAAGTGTCTTCTTTCACATAATCCTCAAAACTTTGACGGGCAGAACCCGGGCAAGACAAATCTCTAGCGGCATAAAAGACATCTAAATATTTAATCTTGCCATATATTGCCGTGAGCATAGTCGGTAACATTTCTCCAAACCTCAAATCATTAGCTCTCTTAACTGATTCTTGAAAAATCATACGCAACAATTTTGTCCTGTGAACCCCATAAAATGTTGGCGTCCAGTAACAAGATAGATGACGTCTAAGACGCTCTTTAGGTGAATGTGAAGTATTAGACCAAGACGCATAACGTGTCTGCCAATGAAACTGTTTTTTATTTCCAATCTCAGAATTAACCCAAAAAGAGATATAATACCCTTGAGCTACTGCATAATCATCATGAGAATCAAGAAAATCAGCTGCCTGTCGCATACCGTCAAGTGTTATGAAATCATCATCAGCGCATATAGTACAAAATTCAGTCTGCACCATCTGCAAGCTATCATTTATTTTTTCATACAATCCTATAGCTGGCGAATAATCATTGTGATGATCTATGGCTATGCTTTTACATGCAGCAACTATCCGCTTGTTTTTAACCTTATTTTCATCAGAGCTAGAATCTACAACAATAATATTATAATCGTGGCTTTGATCGTAATACTGGAGTATTCGCTGTAAATAATATGGTCGATTATACGTTGGGATTACAATAGTAAAACTTTTTCTTTTATCCATAATACTTTCTTGACGATGTTATTTTATCCGCTTTAAATACCCTCCTGGAGCAGCAGTTATGAGTAGCTTGTTCTCTGCCGCTAAATCAATCTCAAAAGAATCATTATTTTTAAGGAATTTATCTACTGCAGTTTTGGGATTATCACCATCCCAACGATGATACTGATATTCTTTATTAAATTGATTAATATGGTTTTCAATATAAGTATCGAAAACAACACAATAATTATCAACTGTTACAAATGGGGCGTAAAGACTTAGCTCTTTTAAAACATGGTCATGAGTATGGCTTGAATCCAATATAACTAAAACAGATTTTTTACCATCAACAAAAGTTCGCACTTTTGAAACTGTTTGTTCATCAACGCTAGAACCCTCAATCATATTTATTCGTTTAAACATAGGGTGCCGAGTAATTTTTTCTCGATTATGCAGACGTATATCAACATCGATTCCTAAAACTTCTGCCGGCGACCCAAGTATCTCAAGCATCGAAGCAAAAAATATCAAAGAACCTCCATGGGCGATACCTGTCTCAACAATCAGATCCGGTTTAGTCTTCCATATTATCTCTTGAAGCATTACTAAATCCTGGGGGTACTGTATGATAGGCCGTCCCAACCAAGAAAAATTATAACAATAACGAGAACGAACACTCTCACTCACAAAGTCTTGAGCAGCATTAATCAATTCGCTATCTAAGGGATATGAATTGATACGATCAGCACATTCTTTTTTAAATAGTTCTATAGGGTCCATTTTGACTCCTCTGTTAAATTTTAAAGTCTATCTAATCAACAAGACTTCAGAAAATCTTCAATAAACTTTTTGCCCATTTCAAATTTATTTACACTACCATTGGGTGAATATTCCACAATATTACAACGTGACATAGGAATTGAGCACTCCCTGCATAAATCCAATTCATTTATTCTTCCTTTTTGCATATATTGGCGATATTTTTTAAATACAGCTTTATTATATATTTCGATTGGGTCATTAAAAGCAGCATTGCCAAGGTCTTTAAATGTTCCATTGCAATCTGCACAGCAAAAAGCCGCTGATCCATCAGCAAAAATATATTGCTTAGTCAAAAAATCAGGACAAATATAAGCGCCACCATCCCCAAATGTATCTTGAGATTTAAAATCATCATTGGCTGTACCCCAACTATGGACCCGCATAAAAAAAACAATATCATTATAAGAACTATCTAATTTACTTAACCAAAAATCCTTAAAAGCAGGCCACTCATCAATATTCAATTGTTGTGCAGTAAATCTCACTATAAGCCTTGTACGAGCTTGATGCTGCTTACGTAACTCAATAAAGTTAAGTATATTATCAACTATTTCATTAAATTTTGCACCAGGACGGATTTTCTCATGAGTAGCAGCCTCAATCCCATCAATGCTACATATTAAAGCTTCCAAGCCAGCATCCAGCAAACTCTTTGCCTTATCTTCGCTAAGCTCCGTAGCATTAGTTGATATGCCTGTTCCCCTAAACCCCAATTCTCTAGCGCGAGCTATGCGTGGTCCTATCATGGGGTCCAACAAAGGTTCACCATAATTAAAAAAAGAAACTTTTTCTATTTTATCAAGATAAGGCATAAAACCCTGCAAAACCTTTTCATATATGTCATCTTTCATTATAAGCGGTTTTCTGGTCCACTTATCCCTACTACACATTATACAATTTGTAGTGCAGAGAGAACCTACCGTTTCAATGAATATATGCTTAGGATAATATAAATCCTCTTTATTACTTTTCATATTTGTGAATTAACCTCTTTAATATTTAGGATGATGTAAGTTAGAATCCTTATGTTTCAATAGCTTAGGGCTAACGTCATAACAAATCCTGAAAAGATCATTGTTTATTAATTCCACGTCTTTAACGGCAAGCATATTAAAACCATGGGCAGGACCCTCCAAAAAAGTTCTCTCTGGCGGAATCAATTCTATTGGCCTATTTTTCATAGAAACATGATTTTGATAATCGCGAACTGAAAATACATGATAACCAAACCCTTTTAAAAATTTTACAATATCTGTTCTTTCCAGTCCATTTGACCAATCACAATAATGCCTGTGAACTTCAAAGACCAAAACCGGTGCTTGAGATTCTGGTTGAGAAAGATAATCATCGGCGCCTTTAAGGGCACTAAGTTCACCCCCCTCAATATCGAGCATTATAAAATCAAATTTCTTGATAGTGTGCTGTTCCCCATAGTTATTAATTGATATTGTAGCTATGGCATCGTTGTCCGACTCATCACTGTTTGCCAGTTGAGGATGAGCTGAAGCATCATCCTCACCAACCAACTTTAACTTTTTATTACAATCTTCCCATAATCCAATATGGTTTAGCTTCAAATTACCAAGTTGATTATTTTTTGCATTTACTTGCAGCATTCCGAATAAATCTAGGTTAGCCTCAAATGCATGGCAGGTGCCACCATCTTTTTCCATACTTTTCGCAACAATTACAGCTTGATCTCCAAAATATGCTCCACCGATAAGCACGTGCTCAGCATTTTTAGAAAAATGAAGTAGTAACTTAGTTGTTTGTGGTTCCCAAACATGGTCAGGCTCCGAATCAGGGCTCATCGCTAATTCACGGGAAATTTTAGAAGTATACTTATAATTAAATATAAGACCAGGCTTTACTGATTTTTTTAATACCTCAATTTCAGAATGTAAGGCATCCACTAAGGGACCAGTGATTTCATCCCTCACACTTTGACCCTCAAGCACAATACTCTCTTCTACGTCTCTGCAAAGTTCAATAAATCTACCTCTTAGCTTTTCGCTTTTGCCAATAGCCCCTAAAGAACTATAAACTTTATTAAATTTTTTGTACAAGTTTTTTAAATTTTCTCCCGAAAGCTGATTTTTTACTTGCTCCATCAAAGGTCTCCTTTAAATTTTTTATAAATGTTAATTACATGATTTTTAAGCTCATTTGTATCTTCAATATAGTTACATTTTGATAAATATTTAAATTGATTTTTATATTCGTTTTTCTTTTGTACGATAATCTCAAAATAATCCTTTTGCAACGGACTCAAGGCCCGCACGCAATAATTTGCAAAATCAAGTACGCTCATGTGATGAGGACCCACAGGATTAATAACCTTGCTGCTTGTTGTCTTAATCTCGTCACTGACGATTTTTGCAATTGTACTTGTTGAAATAAAATTCCTATGCTGCTTACCATGCGTATTTATTACTATTTTCTTGTCTGTAGCCAAGGATTTAGGAAAGCTATATGGTATTAAGTCCCAGCGATTAAAATTTTTGCCTACCTTACCGAAACCTGTAAGTGGTCTTAAAATCAAATAATTAACTCCTAATGTCTTTAGATACTGTTCGGAAAAAAGATGTAGCATTCCATATAGTGATTTTGGAACTGTGTCTGAACATTCATCAATTTTTTTATTTAAATCTCCATAAACATGGGCTGTTGAGATATAAACGATTTTTTTCGGTCTCAATGATGAAACCCAATCAAATAATGCAACAGTTTCGCTAGTAGCACGATGCACGGCACTTATTTTATCTCTAATAATCTCCTCGTCTGTAACACCGGCACAATGAATAAAAACATCACAGGTAGACTCTTGAATAATAGGCTTAAAAGAATTTAAATCAATCTCATAATCACAATCTCTACGCCCAATAGAAATAATTGAATGACCGCTCTCAAGCAATCGCTCATAAATAGCGGAACCTATCAAACCTGATTTACCTGTCATTATAATTTTCATAATAGTTAAAATACTTTTATCTCAGGGATAGGTACAACAAACTTGCCTCCCCATTCTCTGATATAATCTAACTGAGCGGCTATCTCATCTTTTAAGTTCCATGGTAAAATAAATACATAATCAGGCTTATACTTTTTGATTTCATCATTCTTTACAACAGGTATATGGCTCCCGGGCAAGTATTTACCCTGTTTATGAGGCGAAGCATCAACAACAAATTTAATTAGATCATTTTTAACACCGCAATAATTAAGCAAGGTATTTCCTTTAGCTGCAGCACCATAAGCAGCCACCTTATGACCAAGCCTCTTTTGTTCCAAAAGAAAATTAACAAAATTATACTTAACTGTATCTACTTTCACTTGAAAACCCTTATAGTAATCTAAACTAAGCATTCCTTTTAACTCTTCTTCTTTAAGCAGTGCTGAAACATTATCTGAAATATCTTTTGAGCTATCTTCTTTGTGCTTAGCATAGACTCTCAATGAACCGCCATGTGTGAACAACTGCTCTACATCAAAAAGATCTAACCCCTGTTTTTCAAATATTCGTTTCACGGTATAAAACGAATAATAGGAAAAATGTTCATGATAAACAGTATCAAATTGATTATCTGCAATCAACCTCATAAGATGGGGAAACTCCAAGGTTACAATACCTTTATCTTTTAAGGCAACCTTTAATCCCGCCACAAAATCATTAACATTAGGGACATGAGCAAAAACATTATTACCGACTATCAAATCTGCTTTTCTACTCTCTGCGGCAAGCATCTGAGCAAACTGAAAACTAAAAAAATCTTCTTTAGTCTCAATACCTATTTTCCTGGCAACTTGAGCAGTATTTGAACTTGGCTCTATTCCTAAACAGGGGATATTCTTCTTAACAAAATTTTGCAGCAAGTATCCGTCATTAGAGGCAATTTCCATGACCTGTGAAGACTCATCAAAGCCAAACCTATCTACAATCATATCCACATATTTTCTTGCATGCTCCAACCAGCTTTTTGAATAAGATGAAAAATAAGCATAATCTTTATTAAAAATATCATTTGATTTTTTATATTCATCAACCTGAACGAGCCAACACTCTCGACATACTAGCAACCTTAAAGGATAAAACACTTCCGGCTCATTTAGTTGCTCCTTTGTTAAAAAAGAATTCGGCGCAGGAGCATTAACTAAATCTATAAATTCCTGCGTTAATTCACTCTTACAGTGTCGGCATTTCATTGCAATGTTTCTCCTCTCTGTTTATTGGGCTATGACCAACACCCACCCTTACTCTCCACGATTTATATCCTCGTTTTTTATAAAGAGATCTGCAATCAACCAAAATAGATCCATCTTTTAGGCTCGTCTCAAATTCATCATCACTAATTTCAGAATACTTATCCCAAATCGTTGCTAAAAAAACAACATCAGCAGCTTTTAAAGCCTTATATGGATTGTTGCAATATTCAACTCTATTTCCAAATACCTTTTTAGTATTTTCCATGGCTTTATAATCATGTATATATACTCTTAATCCCTTTTTCAAGGCCATTTCTGCCAACTTTACACCGGGAGACTCCCTAATATCGTCAGTATCCGGCTTAAATGCCGTCCCTAAAATTGCGATAGCTTCAACTTTCCTGCTACAGCGTTTAATGCCCAATTTATAAATATGTTTAACTTGAGTATCATTTACCTCTAGTAAGGCCGCTAATAAGCCTCCTTCCACCTTTGCTGCTGATTCAAAAGCTGATAAAGCTTTTACGTCTTTAGGGAAACAACTCCCCCCAAATCCGCACCCCGCCCTAAGATAGGACATAAAATCCGGAATTATTCTATTGCCTTCAATAATAGGTGATATTCTTTTATCAAGCATCACCCCGCCAAAAACATCCTCTGAATCTACTTCCTGAAGAGATTCACAAATTCTGGCAATTTCGTTAGCATAAGAAATTGTTAATGCTAAAAATGAGTTTGCCGTATATTTAATCATTTCAGCTGTTGTAGGGTTAGTAATTACATAATCCGTTTGCCCGTAACCTGAATATACTTGTCGCATTACATCTTCAACTTTCTTTGAACTAACTCCAAGAACGATTCTGTCTGGAGTATTAAAATCATCAATAGCTTTGCCTTCTCTTAAAAACTCAGGATTCATACAAAAACCTACATCATCATTTGTTTTCCCTGAATTTTTCAAGATAATCGGTCTTACAACATCCAAAGTTGTTCCCGGAGTAACCGTACTTTTAACAACAATAACTTTGTATTTTTGGATATTTTTTAAAGCTTCTCCAATTTCTTGAGAGACTTGCTTAATGTATGACAAATCAATATTCAAGCCATCGAATGGCGTTCCAACAGCAATAATAATCACCTCTGCATGCTTAACCGCCGATTGAGCATCAATAGTTAAACATATATTCTTGATATTATTTTTTAATAAATCTTCTAAGCCAGGTTCATGAATAGGAAGTATACCTTTCTTGATATCCTCAATTTTATCAAAATCGTTGTCTACACAATAAACGTATTTACCTGTTCTAGCTAAACACGCCCCTGTAATCAATCCAACATAACCAACGCCAAATACTGCAATTTTCATTTAAGAATACCTTAATCTTCTGTTAAGTATGTTTGTTTATACCAATTTATTATTCTAGCTAACCCCTTATCTGTTGAAATTTTCGGACAATAGGTCAATTCTTTTTTGGCCTTATCAATATTAGGGCATCTTCTTCTAGGATTATCCGTTAAATAGTCCTTCTCTTTATTCACTGATAATTCAATTTTTACATCGCCAACAATATTTGATACATTTTCCGCTAACTGCAACATTGAAATTTCTTGACTATCATTCCCAATATTGTAAGACGCACCAGGTCTACCCACTAACAATACCCTTAAAAAACCGCTCAAAGCATCAGAAATATAACAAAAGGCCCTCATAGGAGAACCATCGCTGAATATCCTTATCAATCTATCCTGCAAGGCAAACTTAGCAAAATCTGGAACCACCCTCTTGTCGTCTAACCTCATAAAAGGCCCATAAACATTAAACGGTCTTACTATCTTAATAGGAATATTTTTTTGTTTTGCGAAGCATACAGAGATCGTCTCACCTAATCTTTTTGATTCATCATAACAAGCACGAGGCCCAGTGCAAGATACGTTGCCTCGATATTCTTCTGCTGTTGGAATATGCTTTGTATCAGGATCACCATAAATTTCACTAGTACTAAAATATAAAAGGCCCTTAATATTTTCCAAGCGAATTTTGTTTAACATATCCCAATAAGAAATCGCATTGACGCTAATTGTCTCCAAAGGGTATTTACGATAATAAGTTGGAGAGGCGATACCAGCACAATGGATGATATAATCAAATGCGGTATCCGGCAAATCATTCGCTGCGTCCCCTTTAATACAAGTAAAATCTTTTGAAAATTCTAAAGTCTGATCTTCTAAATCAACAATTCCATTATCTATGCAAGTTATATCGGCTTTTTTTTTCAAAACTTCTTTATTTATATAATCAAAAAAAGCTAAAAAATTGCTTCCCAAAAAGCCCTGATACCCAGTAACCAGTATCTTAGCACCCTCAAAATTAGATATTAATTCACCTAAATCATCTGCAATGCTCACCATATCTTCAAAAACTATTTTATTCATAATAATCCCTTTTCACTATCTACCAAACTTTCCAAAAAGCCTTATTTTGATTCCATAAATTATTCAAATAATCCATGTCCCTTAAAGTATCCATACATGTCCAAGATCCCGTATGCTTATAGATCATCAATTCGCCCTTTATCGCTAATTCCTCCAATGCACCGACTTCAAGATCACATTTCTCATCCTCTAATAAATAATCAAAAATACTTCTATTAAAGACAAAAAATCCACCATTGATAAAACTTCCATTATTACCAGGCTTTTCACTAAAAGATTCAACCTGGTTGTCTTTAATTTTTAATTCACCAAATCTAGATGCGGGGTTAATGCCGGTTACTGTAGCCAATTTACCGTGGCTCTTATGAAAATCCAACAAAGCGTTTATATCAATATCAGCAACACCATCACCATAGGTGACCATAAAAACCTCATCATCAATATACTTTTCTATACGTTTTAACCTAGCTCCTTTAAGAGCCTTATCTCCAGTATCAGCTAAAGTGACTCTCCAGCCTTTTTCATTGTTATCGCCATGAAGCTCTAAACCTTTTTTATCGCCAATACCAATAGTAAAATCATTGTTAAAAATATCAAAATGATAAAAATACTCTTTAATCATCTCTCCCTTATGACCCAAACACAAAACAAAATCTTTATGATTGTAATGAGCATAAGTTTTCATAATGTGCCATAATATCGGTCTTACACCTACCTCAATCATTGGTTTGGGGCGGAATTCAGTCTCTTCTCTAATACGAGTCCCTAGACCTCCACAAAGTATAACTACTTTCATTATGCTTCTCCTGATTTTTATTCCGGTATAATTATTTTTTGAAAATAATCAACAGTATTTTTATAATGGCTATCAATATTTATAAAATTAGGATGATCAATGTCTTTTAAGAAATACTCGGTCTGCTTAAATAACCCTGGTTTAAAGTCTAAATCTAGTTGATTATCAATTTCAACAAAATTAATATTTATTGATCGATTTAATTGCACCTGTAATTTTTCAAGCGGACGTAAAATTAAACGATGGTTATTGGTAACAAACTCTAACCCCCAGCGCCCTGGTCCACGCCAATTAGCTTGATAAGAAAACAATGCACCATCTTCTGTTGCTCCAGCACCTGAAAAAATCGCAGGAGAAGAATCACAGCAATCAGTACCAGAAACAAATGTTTTGAATTCTTTAGGCTTGCCACCTAGTAAGAAAGCTAAATCAATCACATGAGTAGAGTTAGCTAGGAACCAATTTTTTTTCACTACCTCTTTAAAATGATCCGGGATTGTATGCATCCATTCAGTAAACTCAAAATTAAAAGATTTTACACCTTCGTCTTCCTTGATGATCTCTTGTGCTTTTAAGACCGAGGCATAGAATCTTCTATTATAGGCAATAATTATTTGAGTGTCTGTTTCTTTTGCCTTATCCCTAAGAAGTTTAATCTCAGCGACATTTAATCCGGCCGGCTTCTCTAATAATATCTTCCTTACGCCAAAATCCATAAGGCTAAGTGTTGTTTTGGCTAGCTCCTCAACACTTACTGCAACTATAGCATAATCAACATTAGCCTGAGAGTTTTCTTTCCAAGCGCTAAATCCCCCGACAATAGCCCTGATACCTGTTTGCGAATATAACTTTACAACGCCGAGCTCGCTGCGGCCAACTACAGAAAAATCAACACCCATCCGCGCAAGGACCTTTGAGTATTCGACTCCCATTTTGCCACAACCAAAAAGCACAACTTTTTTAGAGTTTAAGTTATCGGACATCTTTCTATCTTTTCTCCGGTTACATTTTGCAAATGCTCAATCAAAACTTTTACAAAAGGCAAATGAAGGTTCATTGAATCTTCATAACTTGAAAGATCACATTTTTTATTGTCTACTATCGCATTAACCAATCGATGAGTCGTTTGACTCTGAAAAGGCATACTCACATTTTCAGAAGATTGATTGCCTTTGCAAAAAAATTTATGAGATACGTGATCACCACAATCTGTAATTAGATGCTTTTGAGAACCGTTAATGATCTCAATTTTATATGGCTCTTTTCCTTTATTTCGACAAAGAATCAAAGAATGACCTTGGGAATTTTCTCCCCCAAGCGAGCCGAAAAATTCCTTAAAGCCCTGACGTTTTGAATCTATAATTTCTTTGTCAAGATCACAACTAATAAAATTAAAATCTCTACACCCAGTCAAAAAAGAAAATAGATCGATAAAATGAACGCTGCTGCTTCCCATTAACCAAGAGGAGCCTCCAACCTTCATTGTAACCTTTTCCTCTGAATTCAATTTGCCTTTCAATTTTTTATAAAAATCTTTTTCTCTCATCCAGCAATTTACCCAAGTGGGAATACCTTTTTCTTTTAAAAGGTCATTTATCTCATAATAATCAGCCACCCTCTGAAACAAAACCTTCTCCAGTATGATATTGTAGACCTTTTTCTTAGCGATAAGCTCTTTGATAATATGCGCTCTAACATCAGAACAAGTAGCTATGATCGCTAGATCTATTTCGTCAATCAAATCATCTATGCTCCTGTAGCAACTTAACTCGATCCCCTTAGAACCTTCTTCATAAACCTGAGAAAATCTCATCTGCGCAACTTTTAAAGATTCACCAGAGGGATCAACTAACTGCAACCTAGCTGGCATCTCTAAATTAACCATTGCCTGAAGATGCCGACTACCAATCTGTCCGGCACCGATTATAACAATATTTTTCATTTAAAAACTTCCCTTATCACTTACCGGTAGGCACTCCCCAATAGTGGCAATAACTACATAACGGTATCTTATCTCTTTTACCTCGAATATGGTGCTGCACCCAACCCTTCCTTTTTGCCCCATTCCAGATATCTACTAATCTATCTGCTGTAGCATCTCCAATTGCTCCTATCCCCTCGGGATCAAATCTGACACAAATAGACACTTTACCAAACCTATTAATAGCCATATGGTTTAATATCTCCAAACATATTCCGATTTCCGGAACAGTTGGTTGTTTAGTATATTTGAAGCTCCCAAGAGGGTTATGTAATATTCTGGTAGCGACTGCTCCATCTAATTTTTCCCACTTTTGCGTATCGACATCCCCCAAGCATCTATAAATCATATGTGGTTTCCTTTTACCTTTAATCTTTAGAAACTTTTTCACACGTTCGTATTGCTCATCACCTTCGGGATCTTTTTCGAAAATTGAAATAGTCAAAGCATCTAGATTGCCCACGACTTCGTCAGCTTTTTCAACAAGAAGCTTGGCATTTGTATCCACACATTTTATCTGTCCCTTAAACAACCTGATAGCCTCCCCCAACCTTGGGTAAAGTAACGGCTCGCCATTGTTGTGAAACTGAACGACTATTCCTTCTGGTAACTGTTGGGATATCTTCCTTACTAGCTCGAAATCCATGTCTCCATAATTAACAGCTACTTCCGGATGTTGCCTATCTATCTTTCTTCTACCACACATCCAGCAATCCTTATTGCATCTACTCGTTAATTCTAGATGTACACAATATAATCCATTAAAATATGCGCTCATTTTATCCTCCGCCCCTGAAATATATAAACAATCACTTAACCTGCTTCCCTCAATTAAAGTTTTCTACTTCCGCGTCGTTTTTCGTAAAATTTATTTATTACTTTTAAACATTAAGCCTGACAATTTATATATCTTCTTATTTCTCAAAGTCGTCATTATTGCCTCTTTTACTGATCTTATATCCGACTATAGCCCCACTAAAATCATCAGTACGATGATACCCTACAGCTTTCTGCAACCACTCAAGCAGCTTGTCAACGTTACTATAATCCATGTCAGCATCTTTTAATGCATTAGGCAGTCTTTTACTTAAATCTATAACTGCTCGTTCACCTGCCCCCCAATCTTGATCAGTAGATTCCACTTGCTCAAGAATATATCCATTAGTTTTACAAAAATCTTTAAAATCAAAAGGACACATAAAATTAATATCTGTTAATGACATCTGCACATTAAATAATAATTGTAAAGTCATCCAGACATAACCACGAGGGTTTAAAAAAGAAGGTGTAGTTAAAATGACTCGCCCATCCTTTTTTAAATTTGTCTCAATAATATATTTAAGGGCTTTGAATGAGTCATCAAAATGTTCCAATACCCCCTGCAAAACAACAATATCATATTGTTTCTTGATTAAAGTATAATCAATACAGTCAAAAGAAACATTTTTTAAATTTATTGCACTTTTAGCAATATCAATAGCTTCGGAGCTATAATCTATCGCATCTACTTTCTTTGCCCCGGCAAAGCTCAACATTGCCGCTAATCGACCCTCGCCGCAACCTATATCTAAGACATCTAAGCCCTCCCAACTCGGCATCATATCAATTATCAATTTAGACATAGAAAAACCGGTAATTGAAAAATAATTCGATGAACCTTTGCTATAAATAGATTCATATTTCTTCTGTAAATCAATGTTTTTCATTAAATTTTCCCCTTTTTAAATATAATTGTAACATCCCAAACAGCTAAGATATTTAATAAGACATTATGTTTGTATTTATTTATCATCATATCTTTTTAGTTTAATAGCGCTAGAAAGCAACATAACTTCTTTTGAAAACCTTACTATTTTAAAATAAGATTTCAATCCCTTTGGTGTAATCGAAGCTATAGTCACCGAGAGCGGCAACAACCATGAAAACTTCCATAGAAAAGGCAACTGTCTAAACTTTTCAACCTTAATCTCATTAAATCCGTTTACCAAGAGAATATTTTTTAGAGAATTAACAGTGAATGGCCTTCTATGAGTATAATCATCATAAAAACTTTTATAAACAGACTCCCAATCTGGGACCATAGTTATTGCTAAGCCGCCAGGTTTTAAAATCCGATAAATTTCCTGAATTAATTTTTCAGGATAATAAAAATGTTCCAATACCGATTTTGAAAAAACAACGTTAAAAGAATTATCTTCGTAAGGTAAAAATCCGTTTTCTATGTCTGATTGCACTATTTCAGCTTGTGGGCAGATAGCTTTTCCGGCATCGGATCTGTCCACTCCATACCCTTTAAGGCCGCAACGAATAAAACCTCTTAAAAACTCACCCCGGCCACATCCCAAATCCAACAGCTTGCTATTCTTGGATAAGTTATACCTTGTATATAAATAACGTGACAATTTATCGGGATATTTGGTAAATGGTTTGTCTTTTTTATTATATACGACATCCATATAATCTTTTTGTGCTTTTTCCGCAGACATCAAAGTACCTCCACTAATTCAATGACGGTTCCTTCTGGCGCACGGCAAAAGGTAACTTTTGCATAACCATCCGGTGACAACTGAGGTGAAGCGTTAAATTTCACTCCCTTTCCTTTAAGTCGGTTATATTCGCTGTCCAAATTATCTACTGTAAAAGCAATATGTGATACACCGATGTCACAAATCTCACGCAAATTTTGTTCTCTTGGATGAGAACGGTACCTTAACAATTCAATCATATGATTATCCGAAACTGCCATCTTAATTGTCGTTACCTTCACATTGCGAAGCGATAAAATATTATCAATATAACTTCCTGATTCTTCCATCTGTTTTATGATCTTAAAACCAAGAAGCTCACAATAGAAATAAAGCAACGCTTCTAAGTCAATAACCACAATGCCTGTATGACGGATATTTTTTATCACTCTACCATCATCCTGTTTAGTTTTATCTCACTCGATACTGCTTGGCCATTAAAAGAACTTATAAAAACTACATATTCAGCGACTTCTTTTGGGTCTAAAAAAGTATCAAAATTTTGATTTTTTATTAATTTACCCATTTCTGTTTTTGTGCCTGATGGAGAAACATTATATGTTCTAACATTAAATTTTTTCAACTCATCATGCAAGGCGCGCGAAAACCCCAAAAGAGCATGTTTAGACGCACAATAAAGAGCTGTTTCTTTGCTGCCTGCATACGCCGATGAAGACCCGATATTTATAATTCGTCCCCAACCATTTTTTACCATATCTTTAGAGAACTCCTTACAAAATAAAAACGAAGCCCTGACATTCAAATTAAAGGTTTTGTCAAAATCCTCCAAACTTGAATCAGCTAGCGATTTAACAACAAAAAGGCCAGCGGAGTTAACCATAACATCTACTGTCTGGATTGTTTCACGTGTTTTTGCAACTATTCTATTTAAATCTTCAATTTCATTCAAATCTCCACTTTCATAATGAATCCTGTTCTTTTTACCGTAGGTTGACTTTATTTCTTTTCTTAAATCATCCAATTTTTCACTATTAGTAGAAGTTAAAAATAAATTGCACTTATTTTCCGCCATTTTCATGGCGATACATCGCCCAATACCGCCTGTTGCGCCTGTTATAAAACAATTTTTATTTTCTAGAATATCGTATTTCAAAACACCTCACCTCCAAAAATAAACGTCTACCAACATATAAATAGCTATTTTGTATCTTCTTTAAAAAGTTTTTTGACCAACGCCGGATCCCTTCCGACTTGATATTGTAAATAATCAAAGTATTCAATTGTATCTGTTTCGAAAACCTGCGGTGTAACATAGGCGATAACCCTATCCCCATGTATTTTGTGATTATCCAACACATAAGAACTTTTAAGTATATCCACATATCCATTGCCCTCATAAGTCTTTTTGTATTTCTGCCTAGGACCGCCGGCTACTTCTATATCCGAAGATTGAGCACACACACATCTTAAAAAATCATTTTCTATTTCAAAAGATTTATACGTGGACTCCGGCATTTCATGCACAGAACGTAAAGCAGTAGCGCTGTCATCTTTTTTTATTTGTTCGATAGCGGCATCAATATGCTTTGGATCACGCAATGGAGTTGTCGGACGTAAATGAACAAGGTATTCAGGGTAATCACCCTCATTCCTACTCATCCAATCAAGAAAATGCTTAATAAACTCATAATCCGAGCTTTGATCAGTGGCTATTTCCACAGGCCGTAAAAAGGGCACTTCCGCACCATATTCTCTGGCAATATCCGCATAATGCTGCGAATCAGTTGAAACAATAATTCGCTCAACATTACTAGCCAACTGCGCAGCCGCAATGCTATAGGCTATCAATGGTTTCCCTGCTAAAAGCTTAATATTCTTATTAGGAACACCTTTAGAACCCGAACGAGCTGGAATGATTGCGATAACTTGCTCCATAATGCCTCTCCATTAAAAACTAGATTCCCAAGGAATATGGGCTCTTAGCTTTTTTGCAATCGGAACTTCTTTATGATTTACAGATATCTCACCATCCCCCATAGCTTTTTCAATTTTTCGCACAGCACTCACTAGTTGACGAAATCCTGCCGGCTCAACAGATGCAGCCTGATCAGAACCATACATAGCGCGATCAAGAGCGATATGACGCTCTAATGATGTAATTCCAAAAGGTACTGCAGCATATGATACCGCAAGGCCAACTTCATGCCCGCTGTAGCCCACATTACAATCATACCGATCCTGAAGCGCTCTGATACAATTCAAATTAGCATCTTCATCTTCCATGGGATAGGTCGAAACACAATGCATCAGCTCAAAAGGACAACCTGTATCTGTAAATATCTTTACAGCCCGATCAATCTGTTTAAATTCCGTCATTCCCGTAGAGATGAATGTATGCTTTTTCTCTGAAGCCACCTCTTTAAGCAAATCATCATAAACAATCATTGCCGAAGCAATTTTATTATATTTACAATCAAACTGACTTAGGAATTCCTGACTTTTTAAATCCCATGCCGAGGCAAACCACTCAATTTTTTTCTTATTACAATAATCATCAATTTCTTTATATTCTTCCAAATTAAATTCAAGACCTTCTTTCTGAGCCCGCTGCGTGGCACCCCATGGACTTTCACGCGAAGAATCCAAAAAATCTTTTGTATAGACTAAATCGATGGTCCTTTTTTGAAATTTAACCGCATCAGCGCCTGAATCTTTAGCAACATCAATTAAGCGTTTAGCAATATCTATATCTCCATTATGGTTAATGCCAACTTCTGCAATAATAAAAATAGACATTTTTATTCCTCCTGTATTAATTAATTATATTATTCGATTATGTTCAATTACTTTCAATGCCTTACGATACTCCGCCCACTGACCCACATCTATCCAG
>SDBT01007915.1_pt1 | contig 17440 bp, 39 predicted proteins | sample 2277101 | NCBI WGS metagenome assembly SDBT01 (sample SAMN10404973, study PRJNA504765) | marine sediment metagenome | isolation source: marine sediment core GS10_PC15, 103 cmbsf | place: Arctic Ocean: Southern Knipovich Ridge | collected 2010 | reverse complement strand
GCGATGGTGTCGGACGGCTCGGGAGGTGGGGCTTTTGGAATCCGAGTTTACGTCAGCGCGGCCGAGAGCTGTCGATACGACGGAATCGCGTCGTGTCGTACCGCGGTTGGGGTAATTATTGGTTCACGTATCGGGGCAAAAGGCGGGAGACTTCGCGGGGGACTTCGCGATGACGGACGGCATCGGACGGCTCGGGAGGTGGGGCTTTTGGGCCGTGAACGGCCAGCAGACCAAGTCTGTGACGATGCGCCACGTGGGGTGGAACCGCGCCACGACGACGTATGGCCGATCCTACTTCTGGTTCCTGTTCCAAGGCCACCACCCGAGCTGGTTTCTGGCGGCATCCCACGGCGTCATCGCGTGACCTTTCGATTGGTGCGGCGCCACCCTTTCCCGTTCGTTTCTTCGCACGAGCACCATTCGCGCAGGAGTCGCTTTGACTATATTTCACAGGGCGCCGGATCCTCAGTGGGTAACTCACGGCCGCGACGGTTGGCACCACACGCGAAGGGGAGGGGAGGACCACGATGACTGACGGTGTAGGAGGTATCTGGGGCGCGGGTTTTTGGAGCCCTGCTGTGGGCCTCCGTCAAGACGACGTCTTGCAGACTGCGCGCACCATTGGTCGTCTATCTAGGTTTGGTGAGTACCGGCGTTGGTTCATGTTCCAGGACGAGTCTCGGTTTACGCGTAGAGGCTCTGGCAGATGATGATCTGGTCTCTCGAATTCCGTCAGGGCCGTCATCGAGCCACCAATCGACGTGGGAGAGGTCGGTGGGCGATAAATGGCGGTTGGAGGCGTTGCGGTTCGAGCCGTGCATCGACACCTGCGCGAATGCTGCGCGACGCAAACGGCACTACGCAGCGAGTTGGCTGGACGCCGCGCCAGCATACACGAAGGGGACAACCATGATCTGGATTGTTGCTTGCCCTCAGCGCTGTAGCGGGGGCGGTCGCCGGCAGACTAGTCAGCAGGCTTTGCAGTGGCATCGTAGCGTTTCGAGCCGCGTTTCGTCCCATCACAGGGAATGCGACAGAAGGAAGACGTCGCAGCGAGTGACTTCAGAGATTTGTTACTACACCGGTAGAGGCCCCATCAGATGATCTTTCATTTTGGCCTCGAACAGCGTGGGCGTCATCGTCTCGGTGGCGGCAGCCGGTGGCGAACGACTGGGCAAGGAGTCTCTATGTGGGCATTCACTTGGCGCTACCTTAGAGTTGTGTCTCGTCGAGGCGATGCTTTACCTCTTCGCGGCACACGGAGAGCAATCTCATGATGATCTGGACAGTCTTTCACCTTGGGCCGCCAACCGACCAGCCAACCCAAACGTATTTCGGCAACAGTCGGTGGCGGCACCTTATACAAAGTTCTCAGATTGGGTGGGCCTACTCCCTTTCGCAGCGGGCCAACGTTCGCCTGCGCGGTACGCGCAGAGGAAGGCATGGTGGCTGATGTTCAGGTTTTTCCTTTTCCCGCCGGAGCTGCGCCACGATTGGGCGTATCTCACCGAGCAAGAGGGTTGGTTTCATACCGATCAAAACAGGTGGTTCCGGCTCATTTCGAAGGGGCGCCGTAACAGCAGCTTCACCGATCGCTACCTAACCACCCGCAGAGGTGCCTGATGCTCCACCAACAGATTACCGTCAACTCCACTGGGTGGTGCGTCACCGATCAACGTGCGTCGCAGGCGCGGTTTTGGCGCTATCGCAGTCGACGTGGGCGTACAAGGAACCTCGACACACTACCCAACTACAAACCGCACGTCCTCCAAGGCATGAGTATTTTCGTCCGACATTTTCACCACGGCAACTGAGGTCTCTATGCTCCGACAAACCAGCAGCACCCGCGTCGTGTTCTACGTGAGCGATCGAAGTCTCCCACGCGGCGTAACGATAACGAGTCGCTACTACAGCAAACGCGCCAATCACGCCAGCAGCGTGTATCGCCGTCCAAAGACGAGCAGTGTCTTCCAGTGGTTCTTCAGCTGATGCTCAAACAATCAACAGCAACAAAGTGGACTACAAGCACCGGCCGGCAAATCACCGGCTGGAGTGGCGCCAAGCGCTTCTACACCCGCCAGGGGCGCATGTTCAGGCGCTCTGATCTTCGGACCCGCCGGCTCGGCGGTAAGGACCTCAGCATTTTCACCTGGCTGTTCTACGCAGCTGCCTGAAAGGACAACCGTGCTCAGCCAACAAACCGCCCGAGTCCGCGTCACGTTCCGCTCGCCAACGCGGGACCCAAACAGCTGGTGGTCACGCAGTGGTAGAGGCAACGATGGTCTCCACTTCACCCTCCGCGGCGCACACAGCCGCTTCCTTGTGGGACGACGCCGCGACGGAATGAGCGTTTTTGCCCTGCTGTTCTATTCGTACTGAAAGGCTGCCCAATGCTCCAACAAAGGCCGACAACATCCTCAAGTGGTGGTCCCGCACCCGCCGTCGTCACTACTTGGCGCAGCGCTAAGAATAGCCGGTGGCGGCGCCACACCCACCGAGATCGCAGTAGATCAAGTGGATGGGAACAGCGCTTGCGCGAAAAAAGTATTTTTGCGCTGCTGTTCTTCTACTTGCGTTGAAAGGACCACCAATGCTCAAACAAACAAGTCCAGGCACGCCGTCGCTCTTTACCTCTTACCGCGTCAGCCTCGATAGGGGATGGTGGCGGCGCACTTGCCGCGGAGAACCGTGGCGACGAGCGCGGCGCAGCAAATTTGGGGACGGAAAAAGCATTTTCGACTTGCTATTCTACTATCGATAATTACTAATAAACCGAACCAATGATTACTATAGTAAACATAGAGAGCCCAGTCCCGTGGGGTCGAGGTGGTCGAACGCCTTGCCGCCGCCGCGCAGGCCGCTATGCGTCGTCCGCCACTCTCCGTGGAAAGCCGGCTTTCTCCGCTGGGACCCAGCGTTCGACGGGGACATGGATATTTCGAGTCACGACGCAGGGTAAACAAGGCCGGCGTCAAACGCAGAGGGCGCAATGATCTGGATTGTGAACATAAACGAAACCAACGGTCGATCACTCTCAACTCGCCAACCGACGCGTCACCGCAGTGAGCCTGTCGACCATCCATGCAGCTTTTACGGGCGCTGGCGTGCACTCATCGTCCTCAGCGGCCAGCGTATTGGAACAGAACGGGCAGTATTTAGGGTCACGACGCACAACTATCGGTACCGCACGCAGAGAGGCACCAAGCGATGATCAGCATCGTGAACATACGCACTGGCGTTCGATCGCCCTCAACCCGCCGCGCAAAGTACGGGCGCACCCTCAGCGCCCGCGGGAAACGTCGCCACGCAATCGGTGTGATCAGTACCCAACGCGTGGGCACGACAATATTCAGAGTCACGACACATAACTACTGGTATCGATCGCAGAGAGGCGTGGTGAGGCCGTGATCTGCATCGTGAACGTAAAAACCGGTAGAGGATGGATCACACGTCGCGCGGTCAACGGCATGCTCTCTGGGACTACCTACGGACCCTATTCGTCTCTAGGCGTGCTGGGCAACGCAACAAGACGCGGCGTTCGCTGGTACCGATCGCGGAGAGGCGCTCGATGATCTTCTACCTTCTGAGCGTAGACTTCAAAAAAGGTTGTCGAACCCCTTTAACCCACAGCCGCGCGCAGTCAGTCGGCCGCCGTGGCGTCTTTTACGCTGTCAGCGTTCAGCGAACGACGTACTCGAATGTGTTGCGAAGGATGACGACAAGGAACGGTCGGTACTGTTCACTGAGGGTTCAGCCGTGATCTGCATCGTCAATCTCAGGACCGGCAGAGGCTGGGCCACACACCACACCACGCGCTCTTCCGGCGGAGTTTTTCGAACGTCTTTCTCGGCGTCGAAACAGCGTGTCACGCGCATAACGCTACATCAGTACGAAACCCGTCGAGACAAATTCTACCGGTCGCGAAGGAGCCCGAAATGATCAAACTAGAAGCCTGGATGGTGATGCACAATTCGCACGGGCTCGACTTCGATAGCCTGATGCTGTGCAAGGTTGGCGAGGGGCCGGACAACGCATCCATCGGGTGGAAGCGCATGGCGTGGATTCGCGTGCCGTGGCTCGATGGCGAGATCGATGAGGTGGAGTTGAAGAAAGCAGAAAGTCGGAAATGGAACACGGTGCCCAAATGATCACCATCATGAACCTGCAGACAGGACGGGGGTGGATCACACGCCGCACTTCGCCCCCCTACACCTACGGAGGAATTTTCTTCACCGCTCGCAGAATATCGACGCATGCACCGGAGCGCGTAGCGTTAATGCCACGAGGAACACTCCGAGCGGGGCGAAATCAATCGCAGAGGATGACGCGATGATGTGCATCATAAATCCTTATACGGGACGCGGCTGGGTCACGGCGCGACGTTACAGCAATGTGTATGGCACGCAGCGCACTACGATGGCCGACAAGAATGACTGGCGTGCATACGTTGGGCAGTTTGGTACCCAACGAGGGGCGGCGTCGTTCAAATCGCGACGAGGCGGCAAGCGATGACTTGCATCGTCAACGCAGACACTGGGCGAGGATGGGTCACCGTCCGCACTACGGCAACGATGCCCGGCACCGTCTCCGACACCACCTACGGCCGCCGCGCGCTCATAGGCGTGATCCCGACAGCGCGAGGGGCGCAGCATCAGTGGTACGGCACGCGGCGAGGTCGCCGCTAATGTTTACGCCAGGCTTATTTTTATACAACGTAGCGCGTCGTGGAGGCGGCATCGGCCGCACCTATACGCGTCGTTGCGGGATGCGAATGAAGATGCTCAGCATGGGATCATCCAATCGTTTTCTGCGCGCCCATACAGCACAGCGAGTGGCGCTCGATCGAAGGGAGCGCACGCGGCTATGATTTTCTTCCGAGTGAGCTGGGTCAAGAGCCGCACTAGTCGTGGATTTGTAATGGCGACGATGCAAGAGGCCATGACGCGGGCAGATGAACAGATAGGGTTCCGTCGACGGTGCACGCAAGTCGTCCAAAGTCACGTAACAAACCAAGGTCGCCGACCACACATTTACAGCAGCACAAGATCGTCGAGGCGAGGAACGTGATCTTCCCCTCCACACGCTTCGGTACGCACTACGGGCACAGAACCCGCACACGGCGCGCTTGGTGCTTAGCAACGCAGCCTAGCAAGCACGGACACCAAGTGACCGGCCTCAAACAAACGTATTACGACGGGTATCTACGAGTGCACCACTTCGTTTCAAGAAGGGCGCGCTGGGCAGTTACTAGGCGTAGCCAAAGCCACAACACAGGCAGATAGAGCACACATGACTAAACACCTTCATCTATGGTTCCTTCGATGGCTGAAAGCCCACGAGGACACTGAACTCATCTACGCAAACGGCGCCAAGCGACAGATCATGTTTGTTCGCGACACGCTTGCTCCTATGGTTTGGGGGGACATCAAGTACGACGACCGTGCGACGTTTCCCGACCCGGATGAACCAGACAAGCCTGAGAAATACTGGGACAAGGTCGGCGCGACTGTTGTCGGCGAACACACGTCCAAGAGTGTACCGCTACCCGTATACGACCTATCGCGACCCGATCTTGGGCTTCGGTTCGTTCTTCGCGACAACTTCCACGACTGGAACATCAGCGTGGTCTCGGAGACGCCTATCGACGCGAAGAGTCTGCTCGGATTCCCAATCGACTTCCACAACGATGAGGAGCGCGCCGAATGGACCCCCGGCCGCTATTGGGGCTATCTCTTCTACCAGGGCTTCCCCGACGACCTGCGTTATGGCCCGTTGCGCTCAGACCCACGAAAGTTCTCAACCTGGTGCGCTTCTAGCTACCAGGTCTATGCACTGCTGTTCACCATTCTCAATAGCCGCCGATCACTATGAGCAACCCCCGCATCGAGAGCCCCTGGGCCGAAGTCCACGACTACCTCGCTAAGAACGGCGTCGTGTACCCATGGACACCGCGGCAGACACTCAAGGCGCTCCTAGAGCGCGACATCGCGAATGAAGCGCTCAGCCTAGCGCTCAGACAAATCGAGGCGCTGTGCGGCGAAGAAGCCGCCGACGGTGTCCGAGAGAAAGTTGTAAAAGGGCAAGTCAATGCTGGCTTGCTGCCGCCGCACGAGGCGGAAGTAGAACCCGAAACAAAAACCTAGAAGGAAAACGAAAATGGCAGAAGAACTATTCGAAACCAGCAGCGACAAACCAGACATCGAGCTGATCGGCGAAGTCGGCAAGCACTACTTTGTGCGTACCGTAACCTTCGCGTACATCGGCAGGCTCTCAGCGCTCACCTCCGACATCTTCCAACTCGACAACGCGACGTGGATCGCGGCCACCGGGCCGTTCGGTCAGTTCGTGCGCACCGGCGACACGGAAGAGAAGGACTCGTACCCGTGCAACCTCAAGATCAACTTGCGGCGCGCACTGATCATCGAGACCTTCGAATGGCCGTCCGACCTGCCAGATAGCGAGCCTGTCTAACCAATGTTGTGCCGTGCGTGTGGGGGCGAGACGTATGTTGCGGACTCGCGCCCCACCACGGACAATTCTCTCCGCCGCCGGCGTATTTGCAGTTCATGCGCGCGGCGGTTCACGACCTACGAGGTCGAGCTGGACTACAGACACACGGCGGCGTACCTGCACATCCGCCACAGGGGCAAAAGCGTCAGCTTGGAGTACGTCCGCCCCATTCCAAACGCCATCGTCTACGCGGAGCCCATTCCGGGGGCGCTGGCGTTCCAACCCATCCCGGCAACCGTCGACGCGATCGTGGGATTGTTCGCAGCAATGGGGAAGCTGAACACCTAATGGTTTACCGAACACCACCGGACGACCCGCGCAGTCAAGCGCTAGCCGCCGCCCGATACAACAACGACCGCGAGGCAGAGTGGCTCATTGAGCACGCCGAGCGCGTCGATAACGGATGGACGTCGCATATTTGGCGACTTCACTTACCGGGCGGCGTAGAAGCTTTGTGGTGCTCTGCTGGCACGTTCCGTTTCTACGAAGGAACATCAACACAAGGTGTTGTGGCCGCCATCATCAGGCTCGCAATGCAATTCGAGCAGGCGGCGCGAGGACCAAAGTCCCCCTCCCCCGAGCCGTCCGACACCAGCGCAGATCCGCAGGTGAGCAAATGATCTTCTTTTGGAGTCGCGGTCTCAGATGCGCCAAACATCACTTTACTGTTCAACTGTTGTCGTCGCTCTCTCGATCTCCATCGTGGAGAACCTACACACACTCTCGCTGCGCATTGAAGCTGGCAACGAGTCGCGATTATATATTTCGAACACAACGAGGATAATCTTGGGATTCAAAGCGCGCCAAAAACACGTCCGTCTGTTCGCGAAGCCGAAGCGCGCCGCCAAGTGGTGGCCTCGTGACGACAACGATCGCTCAGCGTGGGTGCTCGTCTTCGAAGTCGCTTCCGGCATTGTGTGGACTATCCACGTCGATCGAAAGGACCGCGGTGTGCGTGTACCGGAGAAGAACGTCAAAGCTCTCAAAGAGGACTTCGAGGACATCTACGAGCGCGAATTCAACTGGAGAACGGAGTGATGATTTTCTACGCTCAACTCCGCAGCATGCGGCCAAGCAATCACTATCAGTTTCGGCACAGTCTCCGCGGAACACATTGGCATCGAACATTTACCGAAGGTCGAGTACGCTTGGCGCAAAAGTCGCGCATACGTACACATCGCACCCATGTGATTACCAGCCGACGAGGAGAGATTGGAATTTGATCTTCAGTCGGCCAAGCTCAGCGAACCTTGTCCAAAAACTAGCTACGGGCGAAAGCGGGTACTTCGTAGGATCCCGCGGAGGGGGACTGGACGGAACGTCAATTACTCGATGTACATGGCTAGATCAAAACGAACACGACGCCACAGTTAGAACTACCCCGGACGGGCGGCACCTTGCCGAATTCATAGTGACGAGCAAATACACCCAAATAGCAATTACCTATCGAGAAGGTTCACTTAGATGAACGATTTGCTTATTCAACTCGTTATGGCCTCACAGCGGCTCAGTCCGAAGACAAAGCGGACGTACCTTGGCCGCGTTCGGGAATTCACCGAATTCGCGGGGAACCCTTCGCGTTGGACTGTCGTCGTCGTAGAGGCGTGGCGCGACAGCCTCGTTGAAAACGGGCTCACGCCGGACAGCGTCAACGGGTACATCGCTGCCGTCCGCTTCGCCGCTAAGCGCTTCAATGAGCGCGGACACGGCCCCAACTTCGCCATCGCAGCAGAGCGTCTGCGGACACCTGCACACGAGCCAGAAGCACGCGCCTTGAGCGTGAACGAATGCAAGCGATTGCTCGCTACGTGCCAAGGAAACTACCCACCAAACATGCGTGACCGCGCGATGATTCTCGTCGGCATCCACGCAGCGTTTCGACGAGAAGAGATCGTGTCGATTACGTTCAACAGATTGCGCGATCACCGCATCACAGTCATTGCCAAAGGTGATCGTCTGCACACCGTGCAGGTGAACAACAACACTTGGCAGGCCATCCACCGCTGGACAGCGTGGCTTGCATCGCGAGGCATTGCTAAAGACCGCGTGTTCCGCAGCTTGCGGCCGTCTATCGAGGAAGACGGTTGGACGGTCGCCGACAAGCTTACTGCTGATGGCTTCGCCAAGATCCTCAAGCTTCGCGGTATTGATGCCGACATCGACAACCTGCACCCACACATCTTGCGCCACACATATACGTCGCTTGCATTGCAGGCCGGCGTCCCTGCGTGGCGAATCAAAAAGGTGCTCGGCCACCGCTCCGATCTGATGATGGAGCGCTACGCGCACGACCTCAACACCACGGCGACTGGCGCCAGCTTCCCGGAGATCGAATAATGGAACCACTCAACATCATCATCAAAGGACCCCACAATACTGGCCGCACCACTATGGGTGTCCTGTTCAAAATGTGGCTCGAAGAGAACGGCTACACCGACGTCAAGATCGCGGACACCGAGCCGCTACCACCGGAGCAGAAGGAAGAGTTTACTGTTCGCTGGGCGAAGAATCGCAACCGTCCAGTCCGCATCGCGATCGAGCTGGAAGAGTAGTGCCAGGCAGCAACGCCGGCACGGGACAGCCGCTGTGCTTCCGTTGCTCTCGATGCCGCGGGCACTTCCCTAATCACACACCTCAACTCAACCGAGGTTACCGAGTGCGGCTGACAGGAAAAAAACGGCCGTGCAAACCTGGCACCGCCGGCGGACGCAACTCAACGCACGCGCGGCAATACGAATGCCTCGACTGCAAACACGTCGGTTGGTCAAGGCACAGCGACCTCGAAGACCGAGAAAAACGATGCTGATCTTCCACCTTGCAGCCGGTTACACAACCAACCACGGCGCGGCTGCCACCATCCAGCGAACGAAAACGACGACACCACACGCCGAAATGCAGCAACATGATCACTTCGTGAGTCGTCGTTTCACTTCCCGCATAACCACCCGCGGCACTACTTGGGAATGGTAAGATGCTGATAGTAATGAGAACCCGCTTTGCACGAGGCGGAAGCAAACGTCTACACCATCTTTTTTGCGCGAGGTGAACGCTATGCCCAATGTCTACACCATCAACGGCCCGCTCGGTAAGCTCGAAGAGTGCACCGCTCCCCAGATCGGTGCTGCCATCGTCGGCTGGGGGATCGTCGTCGGCACAATCGTCATGCTCTTCACGAAGCCGACAAAAAAGAAACGCTAATGTTCGAGGTCATCGATATTTCGACGAAGCTAGCTCGCGCACAAAAAGCGGCGAACGCTGAAAACTTCGAGCTGGCCGACGCTATCGGCGACGAAATCAGCAAAGTCTTCGTCGCTTGTCTCAGCAGTGCCGAGCAGGAAGTGTTGGCCTACTACGGGCTCAACAACGCGCCCAACTAGCCTTTGCACGAGGCGGAAGTGGACAATGTATTTAGCATGAGGTGGAAGGACAAGGGCGTCACACGAGGCGGAAGAGAACCCCATTACCGGTCTGCTTTGCACGAGGCGGAAGCCGTGACAAAAAGACCTCGCACGAGGCGGAAGCCACACTGAAATGCACGAGGTGGAAGCCGTGACGACAAAAAAGGGGTCTCCCCGGAGAGGGAGACCCCAAAACGCGACAATGACCCTTACCAAATCCTATCGCGCACTGACCTATCGGCGCTTACGCCGACGCTTGCGGGTTTTCTTCTTCGCCTTGACGCAGCGTCCGCCTTTACCGAAGCGCCAGCCCGGCTTGAGCTTGCCTTTGTGCCTGCCACTCGATCGTACACAACTTTTTGCCATCTTGGTCTCCTTCGGCGTTCTAGAGCCCCACTGTAACCCTTGCACTCCGATTGTGTCAAATATGCACCGTAATACTCGCACAAGGCACTTAGCGATGGTGTCGGACGGCTCGGGGAGGGGGGACTGTGCTCCACTTTTGGGCTAGGCGTGTTCGTCGGCGAGGCGGTTGGCGTCGCTGGCGGGGTGGTGGGCCATACACTGCGCGAGGAACGCGACCTCCGTGGCTAATGCTGCGCGTCGTCGTTCAGAGCGGTGGCGCCGGACGGGTTAACACTACTCGTCAAAATGGCCACGTCGCGTCTCTCCGAGGTGCGAGGTGATCTATTTCTGGCCTAGCCGAATTCGTCGGCAGAGCGCATGGGCTCCGATGCACGTGTTCACGCGTCGAGGGGATCGGATGCTGCAGTTGCCGCGTGGCGTTGTTCAGAGCACCGGCGGTTGGCGCCTCAACGCTACTCTCCAGAACGATCTCCCTGCGTCACTGCGAGGTAAGCGCGCATGATCATTCTGTGGCCTAGTCGCCCGTTCCGTCTTGGCATTTCGCCAGCTACCTACGAGATAGCTGTTGGTGCGCCGCACGGTTCTGGCTTTCCAAGGTGGCGCGTGATGGCGCGGCTTTCTCAGCGTGCCCCATCTTCTCGGCGGCTGCTCACTAGCTATCGAAGAGCTGAGGCGTTGACAGCTAGGGGCACAAGATGATCTATTTCTGGAGTAAGTGGACTCGGCGTGCGTCGACGCCGTCGCTCCGTTCAGAGACGAAACGCGGGATCGCGCCTTTGTGGATACTGCCTCGGGTCATTATTCAACGCTGCTACGGCTCGAAGCAATGTGTGAAGACATACCAAAACGGTATCGTTGTGTCGCGGAGAGGCGGCAAAAATTGATCGCCCTAATCTGCTGGTCTGGGCTGCGTCCAGACTACCAACACAGCGGCGACGGCCGTGGTTGGCATCAACTTCGGCAGACCGCCAAAAGAAAGCAGCCTGTTACTCGGATAGGCTCAAGGAGCCAGTGGAGCACGTGGACAGTCAATAGCCGGAACACGAAGCGATCGGCGGGGCAACCATGATCGTCGGTTGGAGCCGTCAAGTTTCTCAGAGAGTCTACACTTGTGGACCGCGTGTTTACTCGTCGCGTGGGGCGCGCGGAATGTGGTGGGTATTCCGCAGTGGGTCGCGCGGTGTGGGTACCCCTGTTGGCGTTCAATATGGACGGTTTCGTACGGAGCGTGGGGCGTCGCCATGATTGGCCTAACGCGAGTAGTGTCTCGAACTTCCTACGGCCAGCCTTGGGGATGCGTGCAGCAACGTGTAGATCGGAGTTGGCGTCGCTCAGAAACTGACTACGGCCGTATGTTTTGCTTCATTCAAGAGAAGCTCACGACGCCAGGATTTGGCTGGACGGTGAGAGGCGTAGAGGTTCTATGAACATTTGGACTGCCGGCGTTCGAATTGGTGGCCGTTGGATGTTTGGCGTTCGGCACGGTCTCAGCGACACCGATCTTGATCAACGTACGTCGCGTGGGGGGTTCTACCAACAGTGCATACAAAGCAGCGGAGCGCAGCCTTTCATAATGACGGCGCGACAAAAGCAATATCGAACACAACGCAGCAGGCAACCAATATGGTGATTTGGGCACCCGGCTTTAGAACCCACGGTAAGACCCGCACCTTTCAGCAAACATTCCGGGGGCGCGATTACCTTGATTCGGCGATGAAGGATGGAAACTCTGTGTTTCTGCAAGCTCGGCGGCGCATCACAACGCGTTGGTACCGCACCTTCACGGGGCGACGTTCGTCGGCGTACACGCCATGAAGTGGCCAACGATTACGCTCGGCAACTACCGTCACTACAGGGGCACTCTTTACTGCGTGACAGGTGTCTCGCTTTGCAGCGAGACGCTGCAGCCGACGGTCGACTACTACCCAGTAGACGCGCCCGAGCAGAAATGGCATCGGCCGTTCGAAATGTTCCTTGAGACGGTCGAGGTTGATGGCAAAACGGTGCCTCGATTTGTGCTGGTGACTGATGTTTGAAGATTGGTCAGCGTCTCAGCGCGGTAGCTGGACACTGACGCGGGCGCTGCAAGGAGCGCCACCAACTTCCATTACTTGGCAAGGCGATGATCACACCGCCCTTCGTGTGGACGACAGTTCCCGCCGAGTTGTGCAGTCGTTACGTCCGAGGTATCGAATTTTATATCAGCGTTCTGTTGCAGTGCCTTACGAATGCACTTATCGACAACGCGGCTAGTTTACAACGCCGGCCACTCACGGATCTCTTCGCCCTCGATGGGGTGCTGGGAGAAGAACGGGATACCGGCGCCGCGACACTGCGTGACTAGTGCCTGCATCCACTCGGGCTTGCACGGGCGTGCGTTCTCGCCAATTTCAGGGCCGGCGCACAGCCAATCGAGGCTCTTTAGGAGGTCTGCGGGCAGCACGAGCGGCCCCAGGAGGGGCTCAGCGCTTACCCAGCGGATGGCGGCGTCGATGCCTGTGAGATGTTCGATGCGCTCCATGACGCTGTCATCCTCAACAGAGACACCGAGCATGACGTTGTCGGGCGCCTTGCGTCGGCGAAAGAATTCCCGCATTCGCTGGGCTCGCTTGGTCAAGATGCCGAACGTGTGCCGCGGGCTTTTTTCCATCACCCGCAGCGCTTGTGCAATGAATGCGTTGGGAACGTCCTCGTGGAAGAGATCGCTCGTCGAGGACACAAAGACCCACCACGGCTCCCGCCAACGTGCGGGGTGCTTGAGCATATCGGGGAAGGTCACCACCTTGCCGGTCCACCGTGCGTCGTGAGGGCCGTCGCGCAGCGTGGCGTAGTCCTGCATGTTCGGCGACCGCGCCGTCATGATCTCGGCAGAGCAGTTGCGGCAGCCCTCCGAGACGCGGCTGCAGCCAAGCGTGATTGTCCACTGGACGTCCCACCAATCGCGCATCGCGGTGGCGACGCCAATCCGAAGTAATTCTGACACGGTGCCTAAACGGGACGCGACCGGCGCTTACACCGATCACTCTTGCGCGCTACGCCTTTTTTCAGGAGACGCCTGACGAATGCGCGTGCTTTGTTCTTGGACGAAAACTCGTAGTCACACCAGCTTTTTGAAACGACGTAGTCCCCTCGTCTCCGCATCTTCACTGTGATGCGTCCGGCTGGCGACCGGATGTCCAATCCGCGCCCAACTTTGAGGAATTTTAGCGGGTCACTCACTAATGCGACTTCGAATGCTGTACGTGGACATCGATGTACGACGTCACGCCGACAGCGACCCCTGCTGGAGTCACCACAATCAGAACTGAGAACCCCGCAGACGGCGCGTCACCTGCGGCGGCGCCTTCGTTGGCGTCGATCGTCCAGCTGAAGATGTCAGCGGCTGGCTCGCGGCCGGTGATTTCCGTGTGTGCGTGTAGCAGTCCCGGGAGCGGCGCTTCGCCCATGAGCACTTGGCGAGCTTCGGCCTGATCAGCGACGGGCGTCGAGACGACGTCGAGAATCGGTCTCGGCCCGCCGAGTGCGTCGGTGCGAAGATCGGGGGTGGCTCCGGCAGCGTTCGGGAGCACCGTGGCTCCCGCGCCGCCGAGCGTCGTCACGAGGTACCGCAGTCGGTACGGCGTGGCGTCGACGAGCGCAAACGTGACGAATGGGCCAGCACCCATTACAGATCCTCAGTCGTTCGGAAGTGAAGGTCGACGTACGCCGTCGCCGCGCTGGCGCCAGTGATCGTCGAGACAACCGTCAGGATGGGGTCGCCTTGGCCGTCGATGTCCGCATCGACACCCCACACCTGTACGCCGGTACGAGGCGTAATGGTCACCACACATCGACCAATGTTGTCATTGGTGAGCACTGAGCTGGCAGGGTCGTCGCTGAGAAGCAACGCACGGGCCTCAACCTGTGTGAGCGCTCCGCCAGTCAGCGGTGGGAAGGCCACGTTGCGGGCGTTGATGATGCGGTGGAGGGGGCCAGCGTTGGGCGCAGCGCTCAAGATGTCCGTCAGAAGGTCCGGCGTACCGCCACCATCGTTCGGAATGTTCGCCGAGACGCCGGCTTGGCCGTCCTGCGTGGCCAAGTACCTGAGACGATTGGTCGTCGCCTCTACCAATGCAAAAGTGATCGCCATAAGGCGAGACTACCGCTCAGAGGACCTACTCGTCAACGTTCCGTCTCTTTACGTTCGACTCCATCCCACCGCTTCCACCTCGTGCAAAGGCTCATTAATTCACTCTTTTTGCTCCACGCCGTCCCATCGAAACGTCTCAGTTTGTGGCTCCCTACGGTATCGTCGGAGACATTTTGGACAAAGGTATGTGCTGCCGATAGCGCGCCAGTCGCATGGATACCGGCACTGAGGACAGCACGCAGCCAAACTTGAGTACCTCCCCCTATCGGGCCAGTGATCCTTAGCAGATTTGTACAGTAGGTGGGGATCTCTGTTATCCATTTGTCTTCGCGTCTTCCGCCTCGTGCGGAAGCGGTATGGCCTTCCACCTCGTGTCTAGCATCGGCACTTCCGCCTCGTGCTAACCTCAGTACCGTTCTTCCACCTCGTATCTCTAACTTCGTCTTCCGCCTCGTGCTGTCGATTATCTCCTTCCACCTCGCTACATTATCGACCACACCTGCTCTTCCACCTCGTGCCTCTTACTTCTTTGTCGCCGCTCCCAGCGCTTTGATTGACTTATCTTCGTCCGCTTGCAGCCCTGTCCCGCGCGTGAGGACGTTCAGTGCCGCTGCTTCGTCAAGATGCCTGTTGTAGCCGCACTTGCAGCGGAGCTTCCATCGCCGCAGATCCTTCGTGGCCTCCTTACTGCACAACGGACAGTCCATCGAGATCCGCTCTGACGGCACCTGCCACACTTCGATGCCGGCTTCCTCGCAGCAAGAAATGAGTCGCTGCAAGAGCTGATAGCACGCCCACTCTTGCACGCGATCCCAGACCGCCTTACCGCCTTCGAGCGTCTCAGGATCGGAGTGGCGAATGCCGGCGAAGTCTTCCACGTAGAGGCGACCAACGCCGCGGGCTACGAGCCACGTCGTGAAGCGCCGCGCGATGGTTTGGAGCTTCGTCTTCCGCCAATTGGCGGCCTTGCGCCGCAGGCGTTCCGTCGGTTCGAGCGCGCTCGTTCGCCCGCGCCCGTGGCGATTCGAAGCGCGCCAGTCGTTCTGATAGCTGCGGCGCCTTCGCTGCACTTGCTTAAGGTGTGCCTCGATGTCGTGCCCGCTGTAGTCCCAACGCTCGCCGTCCACTGTCAGACCAACGAGGAACCAACGAATGCCGCGGTTGATCGATGCCGTCTTGATGCCAGTCGCGCGCTCGACTTTCTTCTTGTACGAGAAGGTGACGAACCAACGATTGCGCCGGTCACGCGTGAACTTGGCGTCACGGCGCGTGATGCGCGCGTCTCCCGAAACGAGCGCCGCTAGGATCTTCCGTTGGTGACTGTCACGAACGCGGAGCGCCACCTGGACGCGGTTTTTGCGGCCAGCGATGAGCGGCATTGACACCGCGTAACCTTCATCAGTGCGGATGATCTTCAGCTCTTGAGCGCGCACTGGAATCGGGCAATCGGCCTTGTAGTGCGGAGGGGATAGCGACAGCCGGCACAGCGCCTCAAAGCGCACCTGCCGCCACTTGTCCGTCACCGATTTGGACACAGCACTCGCGATGCCAGTCGCTAGCTCAGGGGAGACTTGCCGCGCGAATTGGTACCAGTTCGTGGCGCCTACCGCTGCCGGCACTTTCCACGGCTTCGGTGCGCGGAAATCCGCTTCTTCTACTGCAGCAGCATCAACGAGCCACAGCTGGCGTAGAATGGTGTTGGAGACACGCGCTACGCGCCGCTGGGTGTCGTAAAACTGGCGAATCAGCGCCTTGCGGTCTTCCGCGATCCCTTTGCGCTCCGCCCGCTCTTCTTTGGTGATGCCTTTTTCGTCTTCGTCCTCGTTGGACGGCCACACAAGGCGGAGTTTGCACGTCGCACGAATGACTTCGATCTCGATCGCAGGAGTGACGACGCCGGACGTTTGCACGAGGCCCCCGTCAGGGGATGTCGGCTGCGCCGACTTAGCGAGCGCCGAGTGACTTACTTCCCCACTAGGTGGCGTGTCACGCTGCTTCTCACTTCTGGGCCGTGGAAGCGGCCCGGTTTTTTGTTGTCCAACGTCGTCACTTCTGAGATCGAGTGCCATGTTTCTCACTTTTAGGCAGTCTTCCGCCTCGTGCGGGTAGCGTGTTTGCTTCCGCTCTCGTGCAGCTATCGCTGCTTCCACTTCGTGCTCGAAGAGCATACTGCTTCTCTACCGCACTTGTACAGCGAAAAACTGCACTGAGTTCGATTTATTTCACCGCCTGCTGCCTTCCAAGAAGTGCACCGGGCTCTTCCACCTCATGCCAATATCACGTCACTACTTCCGCCTTCGTGCCTAATTCTCTGTTCGCTTCCGCCTCGTGTTCGTCCAATAGAGATGTCGCCTTCCGCCTCGTACCGGCTTTCTATGGGATGCTCGCTTCCACCTCGTGACCAATGGCAGTCTCTTCCACCTCGTGCTTAATAAGCCCTACGCCAGCATCACGGAAGTATTCCGCGACGCGCTCAGTGTTCTGGCTCGCGTAATATTCGTCGTAGATGACGTCGACGATGCCTGTGTTGACGATGCGCTTGGTGCATTCAAAGCATGGCGTCACCGTCACGTAGAGCGTGCAACCTCTTGCACGCTGCCCTGCGAAGTCGAGCACGTTGGATTCCGCATGGATCGTACGAACACAAGACATTCGGCCGTTGATCTCGACCATGTCACAGCCAACAACGTCGCAGTGCTCCATTCCGGCAGCGGAGCCATTAAATCCAGTACCAACGATGCGCTTGTCAGCATTCACGAGCACAGCACCAACGTGCTTGCGTGGACACGTCGCCATCGTCGCAACGAGGTACGCCATTTCAATGAAGTGCTGTTGCCACTCGGGTCTAACTATTACCTCTTGCAAAGGCACCGGTTTGAATGTGCTGGCGTCGTCGCTACCCGAGCCCATCGTTCTCCTGCCCCTTCCGCCGCTTCTGCACCGCTTCAGCCTCAACAACAAAATCATCGAAGCCACTCACGATCATCATCGCCATCACGAGCGCTGCGTCTGCTACGTGCTTTGGTTCAACCAGGTC
>SDBT01007914.1_pt1 | contig 17440 bp, 25 predicted proteins | sample 2277101 | NCBI WGS metagenome assembly SDBT01 (sample SAMN10404973, study PRJNA504765) | marine sediment metagenome | isolation source: marine sediment core GS10_PC15, 103 cmbsf | place: Arctic Ocean: Southern Knipovich Ridge | collected 2010 | reverse complement strand
ACAAGGAAATAATTATGTCTGAATTTGATATTCACACTAAGATAGAGCCAAGAGTGGCTTTAGATTCACAAGATATTACGACTAATACAACGACAGTCGGAAATATTATCGATACCCTTGGTTCTGAGTCGATTGATTTTCAATTTCAATCCGGCACTATAACTGATGGTACTTATACGTTTATTCTTGAACAGGGCGATGAAGCTAATTTGTCTGATGCCGCAGTTGTTCCAACTGAATTAGTTCTTGGTGACCTAATCGGGTTTACTTCTTCAGATGACAACGCCGTTAAACATGTTGGCAGCATTGGCAAGAAGCGTTTTCAACGATCATCAATATTGTCAGCGGGCACATCAACAGGTGCGACTGATATGTCAGCGATTGCGATTCTAGGTAATCCGAAAGTAGCGCCGACTGCAGACTAAGTTAAACAACAAAGGCCGGTTTAACACCGGCCTTACAGGATAATTTATGACAACAATAAAAGTAAAATTCACGAGTGACGGGCGCTGGGGCGATCATCCCAGTGATCCGATCTTCGAAGTGAAAGAAGGGGAAGAGCGAGAGATATCCCCTTCACTTGCTAAGTTCGCAGTAGACGCTGGCAAAGCTGAGTTTGTCCGTGAAAAGAGAAAGCCGGGCCCGAAAAAAAAGGCGGAGGATGAACCGGAGGCAAAGACGGGAGATGCAGCGGAGAATAAGAATCCGACAGGCCCTCTTCCGAAGGCGGAGAATAAATCTTTCAAGAGAAAGCATAGTTCTTGAACCAGAAATTTTAACAATTAGGAGTTACCACATGGGCGAAGCAAGCGTAAAAAATCACTTTGAGTTACCTGACGCTAATAATGATAACAAATTAGTGATCGAAGGATCGATGGAGTCAGCTGGTGGAGGTGATTTAAAAACAAAATTGGTTACATTTTCGATCGGAGATGTATCAACGGCGGGCGTTTTATGGATTTCGCCGGGTATCGCTGGTACATTAGTTAAGATAACAAGTATCATAGATACAGCTATCACTGCTGCTGATGCAGTATTGTCATTTCAGATCGATGAAATGGCGGTGACAGATGGTGATATAACGATAACGCAATCAGGCTCAGCAGCAGGTCAAGTGAATCAATCATTTCCAACAGCAAATAATATACTTCTTTCAGATGAGGGGATCAAGGTAACGAAAGATGGCGGAAGTACTACGACATCAAACGCAGTTGTAACGTTTGAGATTTTGCCGAGCTAATAATAATGCAAGTATATGAATTAATCAGCGCGGGTGCGTCGCCAGTTTCGCTGGCGACTATGAAGAGCTTTTTAAAAATCACCAATACTGTTGATGATGCTTTAATACAAGTCTTAATTGATGCTGCGACTGAATTCGGTGAGAAATACACGGGCCGAGAGTTTAGAGCTAATCAATGGAAACTTCTACTCGATAGTTTTTTTGATTTGAGTAATTCAAGACATCATGACCGTCATAATTCTTTAGAATTTAAAACATTAACACTCGGACGTATTAGTAGCAGAATAATGCTCAATCGCGATCCCGTCGATGTTGTTGATAGTGTTCAGCATTTGGTTGACACTGATTTAGTCACTGTTGACAGCTCTATTTTCTATCTGAAGAAAAATACACAAGACTCAGAGATCTTGTTATTTGAAAATCAAGAATGGCCGGATGATACGGATAATCGTGAGCAAGCAATTGAGATACTGTTCACAACGAAAGCGTATCGATGCATTAATAGTATTATTGAAGCAATTCAGATGCACGTTGCTAATCTTTATATTAATAGAGGCGATTGCCCTGATGCTGCAAGTGGAGCCAAAGACTCAGGCGCAATTGCGATCTACAATCAATTCAGAATTGCGCGTATTTAATCATGGCTGATATTTCACATGATATTTCACAAGATATTTCACAAGACATTGTAAAAGATATAATGGATACTCCATTTTTACCGAGTGACGTTCCAGGTCTTGAAATTTGGTACGATGCGGCTGATAGCAGCACGATAACAAAAGATATGGCTAATCTTGTATCTCAGTGGGATGATAAGAGTGGTAATGGTCGTGATCTTTCGCAACTAACAGCATCACAGCAACCCGCCTTTATTCAAAGCGCAATAAACGCACAGCCAGCGCTCAGATTTGATGGCATAGATGACACTATAGCAACAGCTGTTATTAATAATATTTTCACGAATGAATTAAATATATTTATTGTTTGTCTTGTTCGCGGCGGGACTCTTATTTTAATTCAGCAAAATGCATCCACTAATCGAATAGCGATGCGTAACAGTTCTGGAGTCGTTAGATACGAATTTAAAAACATTACAACAGGTGTTTTGCTGGGGAATACAGTTTTTACAAACGCGCCTCATTTAGTGACTCTGAGAACAGAGGCGTCAGTACAAGAAATATTCATTGACGGCGTGAGTGATGCTTCGCAAGCTAATGCCTTTTCTATTGCTGCGTTTAGTCGTCCCTTTAGACTAGGCGCAGGGAACTCAGCCGGCAGCATAGCAGCAGATGTTGATATATCTGAAGTTATAGCATTTGCGCGTACACTGACTACGACAGAATCTAATAATCTAACAAACTATGCACTCAGTAAATATAATTTATAATCTGGAAAAAAAATGGCTATAAAGTATCCTTATTTCACCAACGGAACATCAGAAGGCGAGCAGTGGCAAAAACGCGCTTATGGCACTGACGCTGTCAGTACAGATTCATACTTAGAGAATTACAAAGCGGCTATGCCGGGCGGTGTGACAAGAATTGAGACAAATTATAATGACCATTTCACTGATGAGATGATGGCTGAAGCAACGGTTAAAGTCGCAAATAATTCAAGTATACATTCAGACCGATTAACTAACTTTGCTACTCATCCGGTCAACGGCGATTCTGAAATTTATTATAGCGCTATAGATGATACTCAGACATCGAATAACATGGATACCGCGTATTTCACTGCTGACACCTGGCGTGATGCAAATAATGTAGGTGATCTAGACGGTATTGTAATGGAACTTAAAACACAGGCAGAGCTTGAAGTATTAGGCTTTGTATTTGAGGAATAATAATGACTATTTTATTAGACAATGTTGGCGCAGATACAACGAGTGCTGATTTCATTTCTGACGGTGGCTCTGTCGTGATTATTGTCGTCGCAGATGATTTTGATATTGCTTCTGTTGCTCTTCAAATAGCGAGTGTAAATGATGCGTCAAATAGATTTGTTACGCTAAGTAACGGAACATTTGCAGCCAATGGCTCTGCGTTTTTAGATCGATTAGCGATCGGCACTAAGATCAGAGCGGTTGTCTCCGGCGGTGGATCACCCTTAAATGTATTTGTTGATGTTCTGTTTTAATGGCTAAATGTAGCTTTGTTAAAAGACGTCATCGAAAGATATGCACGGGTGATTTAGATACATTAATTACGCTGAGAAACCGCGCTATTGTAGAGCCAATATTTAACAGTGTTGATTTCGATGAAGACTTAGATCAAGACCCTCTTGAGGTTTTTGCAAAAGTTGTAACGCGATCAGGCAAGACAGTATTCGATGGCGTGAGTACCGATGTTAATATCACGCACGAAGTTACAATCAGATTTGAATCAACGGTTACATCTGAAACGTGGGTCGATCTAGACAGCAAATTATTAAATATTATTAGCCTCGAAAATCTCGAGGAAAGAAGCGAATTTATGTTGTTGTCCTGTGCTTTTAGAGGTGCAGGCGAGGCAGCAAAAGCATGACCGTTAGCTTCAAGCTAGACCCGCGTGGTAAGCGGGTCATTGGCAAAATGCTAGATATTGAAAAGCTTGCTAGGCGCGGTGTGAGACAGGGCGCGTTCAGATCCGGTCATGGTCTTATCAAGCGCGCGAGTGATGAGATATTGCGTAAGCCAAAATCGGGAAGAACCTATTTTATAATCAGCAAAGCCGGCAGTCGTCGCAAGCATGTAGCCTCTGCTCCGTTTGAGACACATGCAAACCTGAGCGGTCAGACGCGCCGATCTTTGAGCTTCAGTATTAAAGGCACACGTGAACTTAGGTTCGGCTACGGCGTGAGTGCGAGCAAGTTCTCACAAACAAAAGGCCACGGCAGATTTTTAGAATTTGGCACGCGAAACATGGACCCAAGGCCGTCTGTTCAAATAGCAATAAGAGAAGAGACAAGCAATATGATTCAACACTTCGAAGATGAGATCAAAAAAGCGATAAAATGAGAGCATCAGATATTATTTCTCAATTAGCTGTGGTATTGCCAAAGCTAGTTGATGACTTCACGACTAACTTAGATGTTACATCATTGACGCGGACGGGTACTACAGTTACGGTCACAACTGGCGTTGATCACGGCCTGTCAATTAATAAACTAGTTAATATCGTTGGCGCTAAAACACCGATTGTTATAGAAGCGATTTACAGAGTTGGAATTGTTGGGACATTAACGACTGTCACTGATCACGATATGACTCAGGGTGTTTTGACAGAAGTTGAAATAGAAGGCGCGACAGAATCTGAACTCAACGGCACGTTTACGATTATCAGTATTCCGAACCGGACAACTATTAAGTATCAAATAGATGATAGCGGCGCCATAGCAGCGACAGGCACGCCTTTGCTGATCAATGGCTCTAACGTATTCAAGTCGTATAACGGATTACAGCAAGTCACTGCTGTGCCTACAACGACTACATTTACATATGATATCAGTGATAGCACTTTGTTCACGCCCGCGAGCGGCACTATTGTCGCAAAGAAACAGCCGAGGATATCATCTTCGGTAACAGTTGAGCGATCAATTGACGGCTATACAAAACAACTACCAGATAATGCATGGCTATTCGTAGTCATGGGCGATGGTCTTGCACAGAAGAATAGACGAATAGATGTTGACTCGACTGACAACTTACAGCGAGCGAACTTTTTCAATCAAAGAATCACACAGACATTTTCACTCTATTTGTTCTTGCCCGCTAGCAATGAAATAGCAGGCAGAGCTGCACGGGATCGTGCAGAAGAATTGCTGCAACCTATTTGCCAAAGCATTTTGTTTAAAAAAGTTGACAGTCTGTTATCAGGCGACGACAACCCAGTACAGTTCAACGAGCACGGATTCCAAGATTACAACACCGCGTTCTACATTCATCGGTACACATTCGAATCTACTCTACAGATGTCGTTTGAAGACACGGTTGGCTTTGATGATGACGTAGCATTTAGAGATATTGATTTAACAATTGATTTTGCTGCTGATGTCGATAATTAATACAAAGATTAATCTAGATTCAGATCCTGAGTTCACGCCGTTAAATTTTAGGGGTCTAAAGCTTTGGCTTGACGCTAATGACGTCAGTACACTGACGATAGATTCAAGTGACCCACCGATCCTGTCACTATGGAATGATAAAAGTGGCAATGACAATAATCCAGGGCAATCGACTGTAACGTTTCAACCTCAATTCATTGAATCATCGCCATTATTTAAAGGCCAACCAGTCATAAGATTTGACGGTTTGAATGATTTTCTTGTTGCAACAGGACTTGTTCTCGATCCTACTGCGTCAAATTTAAGTATATTTATTGTCTTCAATCCCGCTTTTGTTCTACTTGATGCGCTTTTTGGTCAATACAACACAACGGTTTCTGTTCGCAATCATTACGTGAATTTCACAGTAACACCGAATGTGATGAGCTTTGATCAGCAGCCGCCGTCCGGTGGTGACATTAGAACGACGAATAACTACAAATCAGACCAAGGCAATATTTTAAGCTATACACTTGACTCACCAGACCAAACATTAAGACTAAACGGTATTGCTACATCTGACTCAAGTGCTGAAACGTTTACCGGTACCACGCCAACAATTTGGCAGCTTGGTGCGCGAGATAGCGGTGGAAGTCAAACATCATTGATGCAAGGCGATATCGCTGAAGTCATTATATATGATCGAAGTCTTGACACTGTAGAAGTTGAAACAGTCGAGAGATATTTGTCTGTGAAATGGTGCCTTCCTTCGTTATTTACACCTGATGATCTCGTAGGATTGCAGCTTTGGCTTGATGCCGATGATTCTAGTAGTCTTATTGTAGATATGAGCAACTTAGTGTCGCAGTGGAATGACAAGAGTGGCAATGCTAATAACGCTACTCAAATGACAGTCGGATCACAGCCGAAATTTATTTCATCTGTAACGAGCAATAGACAGACGGTTAATTTTGATGGCGTGGACGATTTTCTAGCAGCGGCAGGTACTGTTCTTAGTAAAGCTGATCAAAGTTTGACGATGTTTGTCGTGTTTAATTCATCATCGGATGATGCTGAGTCGGCGTTGTTTGGTCAGTTTGAAAATTTCGACTCTTCGAATCATTATGCGACTGTAACAGAACGGCGACCGCTATCAAGTAAGATAAAGTTTAGCAACAATCCGCCTTTGCTCGTGTCGGGGATAGAATCTTCAAATAATGCAACGCTTAATAACGAAAATATCTTTAGCGTTATTATTGACACATCATCAAGAAAAATCCGACTGAACGGTATTGAGACTGCAGACGCTCTTGATGATACTTACACAGGCTCTGATCCTGCTGTCTGGCAAATCGGTTCTAGATTGTTTTTCGGAATTCAAATCTCATTATTTACAGGGGATATCTCTGAAATAATAATCTATGACAAAACACTTTCCTCAGATGAAATAGATTCTGTAGAAGCTTACTTATCAGACAAATGGGGCGTGAGTATATAATTTCCCAGGACCAGCTAGGGCGCTGGCCGAGGGAAACAATACTTCAACAACCTGGAAGATGTTACATATATTCGTGAATTTCGGCACCATCGTCAGATGTACTCAGTCTTACGACTTCAATCTCCGGTTTATAAATGTATTCGGCCCTAAGTTCATCTCTATATCTGACAGCTTCTTTATAGTCATCAGTATAGAAAACAAAGTTCCCGCCGTCTTCGACTGCGTATTTGTGAGTGTTATCCATTTGTGTTTCTCCTTGATGTCTTACTTAGTTTGTCGACTAGAGCGAAAGATACAAGCCTGTTTCGCTCTCGATAACTTCTTTTAGCATGTTGTTATAGATATCTTCATGCTTTGATATTTCTGTAACAGTTCGAATGTAAGCCTGATGAAATAAGCTAATTTTCTTATCTTTCTTTCTTGTGAGTTTTGAAAATACGATAGTATATGTATCATTCCATTCTAATTTTATTTTAATGAAGTTAATATTATTATTTGCGCCAGTACCGATTTCAAAGATTAGAGAGTCACCGTCATCATCTGATGAAAAATCTTTAGCGCCAATCATCACTTTTAATCTATTTGATCCGCCTAGTTGATTTAATGTGTTGTCTGCTTTACTCATTGCAATGTCCTTATTTTATTTTCTTTGTTATTTAAGTTAGCGGCTGTTGCCGATAAAACTTTAGCTTTTGTGGTTTAGTTTGGTCCAGACTGATTCTGCGACATACTCAGAAGCTGCTTGAGTTCGCTCGCGGTCATTTTCATTTTCAGGGAAAGCTAATTTAGCTACAAATTCTTTTTGCTCAAGAACGGCATCCAGTAATAATTTTTCAGGATCGCAGTCAGGTGTGAAATTCTTGGCAGCTCTTTTAACGACACAGTCAAAAAAATCGCTGTTATCGTTAAGCATTTTTTCTACTTCATTTTGTGTATTCATGTTGTCATCCTTTTCTTAAGTGTTGAAATAATTATAGTGCGACTATCTCACTATGTCAAGACGTTTAACGAAATAATTTAACTTAATTTTAACTGAATACCATACCTAGTCCATTCAATAGTCATCGGGCACCCTTGCCCTTCTCCTTTTGTTTCAGAAGCCCCCGATATTTAAGTTATCGGCTGTGTTTTTGGAACTTTACTTTATTTTTTAACTATTTTCACATCAATAATTGAACACATCATGATCAAGATAAAAATAGAAGATGACATTCCTGGTTACAAAAAGGGCCAGATTGTTAACGTTGATTCAGACATTAACGGAGTGCCTAAGACCCTGTTTTGGCGTCGTCGTTTGAGAGATTCAAAAATCGACGGCCGCATAAAAATCATAGACCCACCGAAAGAAAAAACACCCAAGAGGAAAGAGGAAAGATAAATGACTACTACTGTACTACAGCCCAAAGTCGACATTGCGATTCTAAACGCGAGCCTTACAGTCGAGAACACACAGCAAAAAATATTGATGATTGGACAGAAGACGTCGGCAGGTTCAGCGATAGCAGGGGCGTTAATACCTTCTATTGCGAACGGCGGCGCTGAAGATGATTTATTCGGCCCTAACGCGATGCTATCCGCTTTTGTTCGTGCGTGTAAGATTAGAAATCAGCAAGTACAGATAGATGCTATTTGCTTAGATGACAACGGCACTACTTTCGCCACCGGTGCCACTGACTTTTCTGGTACTGCAACGGAGGACGGTGTATTCGAAGTTATCGTAGCATCAGAAAAGAATCATCTATTTACAATTCCGGTTTCAAAAGATGACACAGCAACAGTCATTGGAGCCGCCATAGTAACCGCTATAACCGCAGATCCAAACGTCCCTGTTAGTGCTGTCAATACAACAGGCAGCGTCGCTATGACAGCGGTGAACGCGGGAACTTATGGTAATAGCATACCGCTTGAAATCAGGGGGATTGTCGCGGGTATAACGACGTCTACGACCGCTATGTCTGGCGGCGCATTAGATCCAGTTCTAACAACTGTATTCGATGTAATCCCTGACAAGAGATATCAAGGTATTCTCTGGCCTTATCCTAACGACACGACTGAAGTTAGAAGTTTGCTTGATCCTAGATTTAACTCAGGCGGCAAAATCTTGGATGGTTGTGCGTTCACTGCGTTAGCTGACACCGTGGCAAATTTAAAAACATTGGGCGATGGATTGAACAGTCGTAACTTAGTTATTTTTGGCGGCGAAACACAAACAGAAACCAATTACAAAGGCCCTGATATTGTTGAAATACCGCTTGTCAACGCATCTTACTTTGTCGGGTTCCGTGGATTAAGACTTGATACGCGTGGCTTTGCGATATCAGATTTTGTGTCGACTTCAAACGGCGCACTGGATGCATTCGGCGGTCCTGCGCTCGCTTCAAAGCCTTATTTTAATACTCCCTTTGATAGTTTGATACCGATCCGAACAGGAAGAGGATTCACTGAGATAGAGATTGAGAGCTTACTCGATAGCGGTATATCAATATTAGGAAATAATCCTGCGGATAACACGATTGTAAGCGGCGAGATCGTAACAACAGAAAAGACTGATGCCGCAGGAAACCCAGATCCTACCTTCAAGGTTCTTAATTCTAGAGATACGGCTGTTGAAGTAAGGGAGTTCTTTACAAATAATTATAGATCTAGGTTTAGTCAATCAAGACTGACCGTGGGTGACGTTGTTAAAGGACGTGAAATTGCAAATGAATTAGTTATCCGTAGCTTTACAATGCGGCTATTTCAGATTCTAAGAAGTTCTGAGTTTGAGTTGTTGGTCGACGGCGAGGAAGCGCTGGCGTTCTTCGAAGATAATTTATTTATCGTAATTAATCCGGCGGAAGGTGAGGCCGTTATTCAGATGATAACGCCAATCGTTCCGCAGTTAAGAAACATCATTGCAACAATGAAAGTCTCATTTGGCGCTGAAATAGGAGCTTAAGAAATGGCAAATCAACTCAATAATGTTTCAATCTTCGTTAATAATGCTCAAATTTCTTACACGGCTGGAACATTAACATCAAGGGATGGCTTTGCAGAGTATCAAGTAAGAAATGCAGTCTTAGGCGGCGGTCAGAGTGAGCAAGTGTTCTCTGAAGTTTTAGAATCTAAATTCGGCATGGTTAAATGGTCCGTTCCTACGACACCGGAGAATAAGAAGCTAACTCGAGAATGGAAGGCGAATAGAAATAACAATGTCGTCGAACTCGTTGGCCCCGAGGGCTCAAACTTCACACGGGTATTCTCGCAAGCATCGATATTAAATGATCCTGAAGCCGACTACTCGACTGACGGAAACATCGAAGTCGAATTTAATTCTAACCCTGCGATTTAAAGGAAATCTATGAGCGAACCTAAAGAAGTCATTTACAATCTCAAAACACCGTTTAACTATGCTTACAAAGGCGACAAGCGAGATGCTGGATTTATTACGCTTAAAGCCCCGACCGTTAGTAACATTGGATATATATCAAAATTAAAACAAGGATTTATGCGAGCGATACGAAGTCAATCTCAATCAAGCGCCACAAGTTCAGGTGATGCAAGTGCTGATGATTTGACCGGCGAGATGATCATAATGATGCTGCAAATGTCTGACGTTGATTACTCAGAATATATGACGATCGGCAAATGTATTTTTGTTGATAGTGATATTGCATTAATAGATGGCGAGCTAAAATTTAATAAGGATTTGATCAATCGGTTGTCTGTGGATGATCTTGAGTTAATGATAGGTGAATATCTAAAAGATTTTATCCTTACGTCTGCTCTACGGATGATGCAGGCGTAATTTATGACAAGGCGGTTAGGCTAATGGCATTTTTTGAAGGCGCAGTGAGTTATCAGGATATAAAGACGATGCCGCTATCTGAGATGATTGATCTACAAGAAATTGCTAACGATATTAGTAGAGAACGCGATAAAGAATTGAAGAGGACAAGCCGTGGCTAATACTGTTAGTTTTATCTTACAACTGCAAGATAGGTTTTCTAGGCAGGCTGAAAAAATCAGATCATCTGTTAAACGAGCGGTTAGCTCATTTGATGGGTTTAATCGTAAAATAAAAAAAGTAAGTCTGTCTTTAAAAAAATTAGGGAAAACAACTAAAGAAATAGGAGAAAAGGTTAAAAAATTCGGTGAAACATTATCGAAAAAGGTCACTTTACCCATTATTGCGCTCGGTACGGCATCGCTTTTTCAATCAGCCAAGATTGAAACATTAGCAGTTGGTTTTGAAACCATGACTGGCAGCGCAGAAAAAGGCCAAAAATTACTAAACGAGCTTACAAGGTTCACTGCAACAACACCTTTTCAGTTAGAAGGTGTTGCAAAAGCGACGAAAACATTGCTTGCGTTTAGAGTGCCATTGGAAAAAATTCCTAAAACACTACGCTTGCTAGGTGACATTGCCGCAGGTACGGATGCCCCCTTATCTGATATTGCTTTAATTTTCGGTAAGGCTAGAGCAAAAGGTAAGCTGATGACAGAAGAACTGTTACAGCTTGCTGAAAGAGGAATTCCAATAATTGATTTATTAGCCGAAAGTTTTGGCGGGTCAAAAGAAGCTGTATTTAAAATGGCTTCTGAGTCTAAATTAAGTTTTGAGCTTATGCAAAATGCATTGGTAAAGATGACATCAAAAGGCGGAATTTTCTTTGATCAAACAACACGTCAATCAGCAACGTTAGGGGGTATGTTTTCAACATTAAAAGATAACATCTTATTAACCCTGGCAATATTTGGGGATATTGTTGTTGATGTATTTGGCTTAAAAAAAGGTCTGTCTGGATTAAATGCATCATTCGAAAAACTTAGAGATAGGATTAAAGCGTTTGCAAAAGAAAGGCCCGTGTTAACAAAGTTTATTGTTATCGCATTAGCTGTTACCGCAGCATTAGGCCCGCTATTGATTATTGCAGGCAATCTTTTTATTGTATTTGGCGTTATGGCTTTTGCGGCGGGTGCTTTAGGCCTTACGTTTTCAGCAATACTATTACCCATACTCGGCATTGTCGCAGCAATAGGATTAATGATCGCAGCGGGTGTTTTAATCGTTAATAATTGGGCCGAAATAAAAGAAGGTGCTCTCTTGTTATCTAGAGATGTGTTTGATTTCTTTTCTAGAATGCTGGAGCCTTTAATAGCATTTGACAAAGCTATAATAGCCTTTGTTCTAACACCCATAAATAAAGTCAGGGATATAATATCAGGTATAGGCGCAGCAATAGGATCTACAATAGGTTCAGCCCTGTCATTTAATGACGTAAAGATTGAATCGAATCAATCTTTAACTCAGAAGACGCAAGCTACTGTAGATGTAAATATAAGAGCACCTGATGGCGTCATCGAATCTGTTAATAAATCTGTAAACAACAGCAAGGCGATGAACATCGGTCTTAACGTAGCGCCAGCGGGTGCCTGATGACTGACGAAAACAAACTACTTGCCGGTGAGTTCAAAGGAATTACTCTTAGAATTCGATCAGCCGGTATCAATGGTGGCCGTAAATTCGTAAAAAAAGAATTCCCAAACCGCGATACTCAAACGATTGAAGATCTAGGTCTGAAGCCTCGAAGTTATCAGCTTGAGATCATCATTTCAGATATCGGTATCACTGAAGCTAATCAAGAACCGACGCAAGACTACTTTGATTACCGTGATCGATTAATTGCGGCAATTGAAAACAAAGGCAGGGGTGTTTTAATTCATCCTTTCTACGGACGAATAGAGAACATCGTTGCTACAACTTTTTCCATTAGTTCAGAAAACCTCTCTCAGTTCGGGTTCGCTGTCATGTCGGTCTCTTTCGAGCCTGACGATGACACCGGCATACCTCGGCAATCGACAATAGCACTTGCACAGATCGTTAAGTCTCAAGTCGCAGCTGATGCCGATATCATTGCTGATGTAACTGAAAACTATTCAGTATCGAAGCAATTTAAAAAGAATTTCGCAGATGCTGCGGACAAAGTTAATTCAATAATAGATGCTGCATTAGAAGCCACGAGAGCAGCGGGTCCAGCGTCTGATCAAATTGACCAGTTCAGTCAGTTTATAGGTAATTTATCGAATGATGTTAACAATTTAGTAAAGGAGCCTAATGAGCTGGGGCTCAGCATCTCTAATCTATTTAACAACATGGACGGCCTTTTTGGGACTATTGAAAGTACAGCAGAAGCCTTTCAACGAATGTTCGATTTCGGCAACGACGATGTAGATATTAATCCAACGACATTTGGGCGTATTGAGAGAATAAGCAATCGATCAGTATTAAATGGCATCACGAACGCTTTCGTTTTAAGCCATGCTTATACACAAGTATCGCAGCTTACTTTTACGACTGTTGATGAAATACAGATAGCTGAAGATGAGCTTGAGGTTCAATATCAGCGCGTAAAAGATGGTGGAGCCAGTGCTGATTCGATCTCAGCGCTAACAGATACGCGCCTTATCATACAGGCCTTATTTGATGAACAGCGCCTCACAGCTAAGCAGGTGATCACAGTCAACACAAACAGAACGACCGCTCGGCTCTTGAGTTATAAATACTACGGTGTTTCGACACTTGCACGTGAGATCATCGCATTAAACAAGATAACTGATATCTCTTTCATCGAAGGTGATATCAAGATCCTTACGTCATGACAATTCTGCTCGAGGTTGACAGTATTCCGTACGATAATTTTGTGTCAGCGAGTTGTGAAATACGTTTAGATGCGCTCTCAAATACGTTTAGCTTTGATGCTGTGGCAGCAAATTTTGATCCTCTTCCCTTCAAAGGCGGCGAGGCTTGTAAAGTCATCGTCGAAGGTGAAACGGTATTGACGGGTACTATTGAAGTCGTCAGCGTGAGCGGTGACGCGTCTAATACAACAATTACATTCCAAGGCAGAGACAAAACGGCTGATCTTCTCGATAGTACGTTAGATTCAATTTCTGATTTAACAGGCCCCATCACGCTTAAAGAAGTGATAGAAAAGGTTATCGATCAGCTGAAGATCGATATCAGTGTTATTGATCTTGTCAACCCCGAGACTTTCACGGGTACTGAAGATGTTATATCGCCTGAGATTGGGGATAACGCCTTTTCATTTCTTGAAAAATATAGCCGCAAACGGCAAGTACTCTTAACATCGAATGGTGACGGTAATATTGTCATCGATGTGAATTCAGGCGAGAGCGCCGCTGGATCTATACAAAATATAAAAGGCTCAGAAGATAATAACGTTATTGCTTATTCGTTTAGTTTTGATACAACAGGCCGGTTTAATTTATATAAATTTGGATCGCAATTCAATCCATCGGCACTATCTTCTGCCGGTTCAACAAGCAATGCATCTGTTGTCAATCAGAATGGCTCTACATTTGATCCTGAGATCAGAATAGGCCGTCAATTGGTCTTGGTTTCAGAAGCGACACTATCAAGCACGCACGCGCTCGCGCGCGCGAAGTGGGAGGCTAACATAAGAAAGGCGCGCGGTCTTCAGTATGCTGTCACAGTCAATGGTTATAAAGTCGATCTTAAAGATTCACTCAGTGACCTGTGGCGGGTTAATAGACTGTACGACATACAAGACGACAATCTAGGAAAGCGTGAACCAATGTTATGTAACTCTGTGACATATTCTCTTGATCTCAGTGCAGGACAAATCACGTCACTAGGATTTGTTGATGAAAAAACATACACCCTTGATTTAACAAATTCAAAGACTAGTACAACGGCTGACAATTTCTTATGAGCTTATTAAGAAACATGATTCGATGGGCTCGAACTACGAAAGCTGCAAGTGATACTTCAGATAAATTTTATAAGCAGCAAATCGAATATTCAGAGAAGACCGCGAATACCGCAATGATATTTCCCTACGGACATTTAGCGAATGTCCCGCCTGACGCCCTGGGTGTTATGTTCTCAGTTCAAGGGAATGCTGATAACCGGGCAACGATTGCTTTTGATAACGATGCACGGCCTAAATTAGCATCTGGTGAAGTCGCTATTTACCATCCCGATACAGACGCCTTTATGATCTGGCGATCCAACGGTGACCTAGATATCCAAGTTGGCAATAACGGCACATCGCAAGTGAATATAACAGCATCCACGGTTAACTTGACTGCAGATACAACGAACGTCAGCGGTGATTTGAATGTGACCGGGAATCTGGATGTATCAGGTGCAACGTCACTGACTACAAATGTCACAAGTAATGGCATTGACATTGGCAATCTGCATACACACGTAGGCTCACCGACAGCGCCGTCAGGTCCGGTGACTCCAACAGGAATTGTACTTTAATGACAACAGATGCTGTTCTAAGAATCAATAAGACCACCGGGCTATACGATATCAGCATTGATGAAAATGGCGATATAGAGACCGCTGATTTTTTCGATACCAGTTTACTTTATAGTTTTTTTGGTGAGCGCCGAGCGGATGAGAATGAAATACAAGACGCGAGACTTCGACGCGGTTGGATTGGCAGTGAAGGACGAGAATTCGAGAACGGATCAAAGATATGGTTATTTCTTAATTCAAGATTGACAGGAACGAACTTAGCAAGACTAGAGGATGAAGCTAAAAAAGGGATTCAGTGGCTCGTAAATGACGACCTCGTTGTCTCAGTGACATCCAAGGGCCTTATTGTGAGAAGAGACAACGCAATTATACTTGATTTGCCAATCTTTAGAAGCCGCGACAAAGTCGATAGACGCTTTTTTGAACTCTGGGAAAACACAGGAATACGTTAATACCGTATGTAGTTAAAATGAACAATAATGCTTGACCAAGGAATACGCTAAATGATAATTGAATTATCTGTACCACAAGAGGTTATTGTATATTTCTTGAATGAATTAGTCATTGATTCGGAATCAATGCAAGCCGCAATCATAAAAAATATTGAACAGTACACCCAGGAAAATACGATAAATGCCGATTGAGATACCCCAAACCGCGCTTGAAGTTTCGGATCGTTCACAGACTGATATTCAACGTGTTCTTTTAGAGTCGAATCCACGCCTTAAGAACAGCTGGTTATTAGCGCTTGAGACTGGATTCTCTAATAGAATCTTTGATTTCTACATTCAACTTGAAATAGCGATTCAAGAAACTTTCTTAGACACTGCGTCTGATGAGAATCTGGATCGACTAGCGTTAATCCAGGGCATAATTAGATTAGCTGCGACAGCATCAAGCGGGTTTTGTGTTGCGACCGGGACCGAAGGCTCAGACATACCTCTTGGCACAACACTAACCGCATCGGGTAACACATACACAGTTACTGAATCAGTCACGATAGCCGCTCAATTATTAAATATTGTCAGTATCAATCGTTCGGGTCAGACAGCAACAGTTATAACGTTAAATAACCATGGCCTGGCAAATAACGTTTTAATAACAGTATTAGGTGCTGATCAATCTGAATACAACGTAGTTGATTCTCTGATCACCGTGACAGGCTTAACTCAGTTTGAATACGTAGTCGCAGGCACACCCGCAACGCCCGCCACGGGCACGATAACCGCTGAATTTATGGGTGTCTCCGTTCCGATTCTATCGGATGATTTCGGTGCGCAAGTCAATCTAGATTCTGGCGAACAATTGCAATTGCAGAGCGTATTAGCCGGTGTTGATGATGTATTAGTTGTCGACTTTGGAGAAATAGGCGGCGGCGTAGATCAAGAAACTGACGCTAGCTTGCGAGATAGAACGCTCGATAAAATACGAAACCCAGTTGCACTGTTTAATGACGCAGCTATAACAGCAAAGGCAAAAGAGATTTCCGGTGTTACGCGTGTATTTGTTCGCGGCGCTGGAACCGTCATTGATGCTATCCTTGTATCGTCTATCACGCGTGTTAACAATGTTGCTACTGTGACGCTGTCTACAGCTCAAGTGTTCAACAGCGGGCAAGTGGTGGCGATTACCGGCGCGGATCAGTCTGAGTACAATGTACCGGCTGCTAGAATCTTAGTAGAAAGTGATACCGTATTTCATTACATCGTAGTAGGCACTCCGACATCGCCCGCGACCGGCGCTGTAATCGAATCGACTGTCTCAGTCGCACTAGGCAGAGTCGAAGTCTTTTTTATGCGGGACAACGATGAAGATCCTATTCCCTCAGCATCTGAAGTCACCGTAGTTAAAGATAATATTCTTACGATATTACCCGCAGCTACAAGCCCCGACGATGTATTAGTCTTTGCCCCAACCCCTGTACTTGTCGATTTCACATTTAGTGAATTAACCCCTACAACCTCTTCAATGCAAGCGGCAATTATCACGAATCTTCAAGAATTTTTTGAAGAAGATACAGAAGTCGGCGTTAACATTGATGAAGATGCGTACCGTTCAGCGATATTTAACACCGTTGATTCAAACGGCGAAGTTGTTAAGACCTTTGATCTCGGCGCGCCCATTGGCGACATAATTATAGACGCAACTGAAATCGGCATACTCAATGACGTGGTATTTCTGTAATGCCGTTATTTGAGCGGCGCGACATTGAGCAATACACCGACAATCTAGCGAGTTATTTACCTAATAATATTTTATTTGAATCTCGGCATGTTGAAGATACGGTCCTTAGAAATTTATTGGTAGGATTCGCCGGTGAACTCTTTAGAGTCAACGGGCTTATTAAAGAATATGTTGAAGAGATAATCCCCGATACGACGGTTAA
>SDBT01007913.1_pt1 | contig 17442 bp, 14 predicted proteins | sample 2277101 | NCBI WGS metagenome assembly SDBT01 (sample SAMN10404973, study PRJNA504765) | marine sediment metagenome | isolation source: marine sediment core GS10_PC15, 103 cmbsf | place: Arctic Ocean: Southern Knipovich Ridge | collected 2010 | reverse complement strand
TTAGGAGGGATTGGTGCCAATCAGACCAATCCGGGAAGGTTCTTCTATGATAATGCCATTATGGGGATCCAGTTGATCGAGCAGGCCCGGATTTTTGGGGTAAAGAAGTTTATATGCATGGGGACGATTTGTGCCTATCCAAAGTACACGCCATTGCCGTTTAAAGAAGGGAACTTGTGGAATGGTTATCCTGAGGAAACAAACGCACCCTATGGACTGGCAAAAAAGATGCTGTTGGTACAATTACAAGCCTATCGGCAGCAGTACAGCTTTAACGGGATTTTTCTCTTGCTGGTAAATCTCTATGGACCTCGGGACAATTTTGATCCTCAATCTTCCCATGTCATTTCTGCCCTCACAAAAAAATGCTTTGATGCTATAGAGAATCAAGAGGATAAAATAGTAGTCTGGGGTGATGGAACTCCCACCAGGGAATTTTTGTACGTTGAAGATGCAGCCGAGGCGATTCTCCTAGCTTCCGAAAGGTACAATAAAAGTGAGCCTGTGAATATCGGTGCTGGATTTGAAGTCTCCATCGAGGATTTGGCGAAATTGATAGCCAAATTAACCGGGTTTCAGGGCAAAATCATTTGGGACAAAACAAAACCTAATGGGCAGCCAAGACGACGCCTGGATACAACTAAAGCCGAAGAAGAATTCGGATTTAAGGCAAAAACCAGTTTCGAAAAAGGACTAAAGAAAACCATAGAGTGGTACAGGCAGGTGAAAACAGGTGAAGGTTCTAGCAGTTTGCCCCTAAATTTGAAACAACCAAAAAGGTTGAGTGTATAAATGCAAGATTTAAGACAGGCAAATCAGAAAGTGGAGGAAACTCAGCCTTTAGCTGATAATGAAGGGCGGAGCCAAGCTGAATTAGCACCCACAATCATCATTGAGCCAACTCGTGGTTGGCTATCCCTGAAGCTAAGGGACGTATGGCAATATCGGGAACTTCTCTACTTTCTCACCTGGCGGGATGTAAAAGTTAGATATAAACAGACCGTAATTGGATTTCTCTGGGCCATTATCCAACCTTTTTTGAAGATGGTGGTCTTCAGCATTATCTTTGGAACTCTGGCTAAGATGGACTCAGAGGGTTTCCCATATCCCATCTTCCTTTACGCAGGTCTTCTTCCCTGGCAGTTTTTTGCTAGTTCTGTTAGCCGAAGTGGCGAAAGTATTGTTGGAAGTGCAAGTCTCATTACAAAGGTCTATTTCCCAAGGCTTATTATACCCATTGCTTCTGTTGGAGCTTGTCTGGTAGATTTTGCCATATCATTTATAATATTAATTGTTATGATGTTTTACTACAACATTACTCCCACAGTCTCAACATTTATGGTTCTGCCATTAGTTCTGGCGACGATATTCACCGCTTTGGGAGTGGGTATGTTTATAAGTGCTTTAAATGTCGCCTATCGAGATTTCCGGTACGTTCTCCCATTCTTGGTCCAGATCTGGATGTTCCTAACACCTGTCATTTATTCCACTGAAATCATTCCCGAAAACTGGCGTTGGCTTATTCTGCTCAACCCAATGGCCGGGATTGTAGATGCTTATCGCTCAGCAATTTTAGGCAAACCATTTGAATGGGGTAATCTGGGAATATCGATGGCAATGGCAGTAGTTATATTTCTCTGCGGACTAATCTATTTTCGAAAAACAGAAAGATACTTCGCCGACATCGTTTAGGAGTAAGATATGTCTGATATAGTTATAAAAGTGAAGGGTCTGAGTAAGCGCTACCGCCTCGGCCAGTACGTTGGAGGAGCGTACCACTATAGAACCCTGCGGGACATTTTGACTGACGCTGTGTATGCTCCTTTCCACCGTTTGCGAGCAAGAAGTAAACAGCGAGCCGTATCCAGTAATCCAACAGCGGACATCAAACGACCCAACAACCCATCAACTGATTTTATGTGGTCCCTCAAGGATGTCTCCTTCGAAGTAAAGCAGGGTGAGGTCGTCGGTATTATTGGCAGAAACGGCGCAGGGAAAACAACGCTTTTGAAATTACTTTCCCGCATAACAGAGCCTACCCAAGGCCGGGTAGAGATAAATGGCCGTGTGGGAAGCCTCCTGGAGGTTGGAACCGGGTTTCATCCCGAACTGACCGGTCGGGAAAACATATACCTGAGCGGTGCAATCCTGGGGATGACTAAAAAAGAGATTGCCCGGAAGTTTGACGAGATAGTTGATTTTTCCGGGGTAGAAAAATTCATTGATACTCCAGTCAAACGCTATTCCAGTGGTATGTGCGTCCGGCTGGGCTTTGCTGTCGCCGCTCATATGGAGCCGGAAATTCTGTTAATTGATGAGGTGCTCGCAGTGGGCGATGCCGCCTTCCAGAAGAAGTGCTTGGGGAAAATGGGGGATGTATCAAAGGAAGGGCGGACAATTTTATTTGTCAGTCACAATATGATGGCAGTGGAAAACCTGTGTCAGCGTGGCGTGGTTCTCGACCAGGGACAGGTTAAATTTATTGGTGGTCAGCGCGAGGCTATTGCGCAATATCTCAAGGCGTTGAGCGCGAATACGGCTTCGCTGCGTGAACGGAAGGACCGCCGTGGCTCGGGCGAACTTCGAGTTGTAGCCATTGATTTCAGGAATGTTAATGGGAGGCGGCTTGATGTTCTTATCCCAGGTCAAGATGTGGGCGTTTATCTACACTACGAGGTAACTGGAGACATACCAAAGGCCGATATTCTGGCGGGAATAATTATAAAGACCCAACTTGGCGTAAGAGTGATCTTTCATCATAATCGACTCACCAGAGAATTATTTACTCAATTACCGCCTAAAGGGATGCTTATCTGTAGTATCAAGAACCTTCTTTTAGCGCCAGGAGATTATTTGCTAGAATATTTTGTTATGTCCAATGCCGGTTATGGTCAGGATCGTCTTGACTCCATGAACGATGCTGTCCAGTTTACTGTGATAGAGAATGATTTTTATGGCACTGGTGAGCTTCCTATCTCAAGTCACGGACATTATTTGGTACATGCGAACTGGCGAGTCAAAGCTGATTGAACCAATCAAATCCCAAAGCGACTGTAAATGTAGGAACGGTGATACATGGACGAGTTAACACGAATTATGAGTCACTACTTACATAGGTTACAGTTCTGGCGGAATATTTTGCTCATCGGCAAACTTCTGGGAATGTCGGTAACTGTACATAATAAGCAAGGAACGAAGTACTTGGTCTACAAGGAACATAATTTTGCCTTTCTGAACGCAGGGTACTCTGGACATCCCTTGGTTGCTCGCCTACTCAATAGCGCTGCACGCAGAGTCCAGGGGCTTTCCTACGGCGAACTCGGAGTAGTCAAGACATGCGTCGCTCCTGGTGATATCGTTTTTGACGTTGGCGCACATATTGGCAGATGGACAAAAACCGTCTTGGAATCATCAACTGATGTGGAAGTACACTTGTTCGAGCCTGTTCCTCAGACATACCAGGTGCTTGTACAAGACCTTGCTGAAGCGATAGGCAGTGGAAAAGTTGTACCAAACAACTGTGGGATTGCACAGCAGGAGAGGACTCAAGACCTCTTCTTCTACGAGGACGCTATATCTAAGAGTAGTTTTTCTCGAAGGTGGGACCTAGAGAATCAACAAGGTCTAAAAACGCCTGAGGTCATTCCTGTTGGCGTGACAACTCTTAGCAGCTACTGCGAACGGCTGAGCATCAACCGCATCAACTTTTTAAAGGTTGACGTAAAGGGAGTAGAACTGGATGTGCTCGAGGGTGCAAGAAGTCTGTTGGAGAAAGGCAAGATTGACTACTTACAGTTCGAATACGGTGGAACATACCAAGATGCCGGGATCACACTGCAGCAGGTTTTCCAGTACTTGCGAGAAATGAGATATGAGGTTTTCAGAATTTTACCAATAGGACTAGAACACCGATCACAGTTCTTGCCCCGGCACGAAGACTTTAGGTACAGCAACTTTCTGGCAGTCAACGAGCGGTTCCAGTCGAACATTTTGGGTGAACCACAGGGAATGCTTGATATTCCCCGTCTCTGTCTGCAACATTCCATTATCCCTCGTGGCGTTATACATATTGGTGCGCATGAAGGCCACGAAATCGAAGTTTATAGAAAAATGGGGGCACAAAGCATGTTATTCATTGAGGCAAACCCTATTGTGTTTGAACGCCTGAAAAGAAATGTAGTTCGAATACCAAACACACAAGCAGTGAATTATGCTATTAGCGACCAAAATGGTACAGTGACTTTACATGTGACATCAATGGACCAGGCCAGTTCGATTTTACGCCTCAAATTGCACAAGGAAATTGCTCCTGATATAAAAGAAACTTGTCAAGTCACCGTGCAATCCAGAACATTGGATACGCTATTACAAGAATTGAAGCTCGTGCCTTCAGATTACAACATCTTAAATATGGATATCCAAGGAGCGGAACTTTTAGCCTTAAAAGGTGCAACTAATACATTGAAGCACATTCAAGCAATCAACACAGAAGTTGAATACAAAGAGCTATACGAGGGAGCTGCGCTCATCGACCAACTAGATGAGTTTTTAGACTATCATGGCTTTGAGCGGGTAGCAACAACGACGCCTTACCATCCATCCTGGGGAGATGCGTTTTATATGAGAAAGTCAGGGATGAGCCGGAGTTAATAGATGAAATTGAAATCACTAAACTCCAAATCTATAACATCAACCACGGAATCTCGGGAGATAGCTTCTGGTCCTCCAAAAAAACTGGTATTGCAGCTAAGGGATAGATATGAATTGCAGAATTTTATTGAGACAGGCACATCTGATGGGGCCACATCTGCTTGGGCTGCGTCTCACTTTGATAGCGTTATAACCGCCGAGTACTGCAGGCAGGTTTATGATCGAACAGTTACCCGGCATGGGCACATACAAAACATAGATTTCGTGTTCGGTGATTCGAGGTCTATACTTGAGGATATTGTTCCCAAGTTGACTCGGCCAGCCATTTTCTGGCTTGATAGTCACTGGTGTGGTCCCTCAGCCTCGAGTTATGGAGAAGATGATCAATGTTCACTCATTGGTGAGATTCGGCCAGTCAATAAATCTGAATACACCCATTTTATCATAATAGATGATGCCCGTCTGTTTTGCGCACCTCCTCCAAGACCTAATAAGATAGAGGCTTGGCCCTCAATTGACGAAGTGATCGAAGTCATTAAAGATGGAATCCACGACTACTATATCGTAGTCGTGGAAGATCTAATCATTGCAGTTCCAAAGTACGCAAAGGGTTTTGTTGCCAACTACTATCAGGAGGTAAACAGTAGGGCATGGGAGGAACATGGCAAATACCTCAAGCGTGGGAGTCGGTCAATTGGTGAAGGTTTGAAGTTGATTAATCTGGGTTTGCGTCTTCGGTATCGTTGGTTTAGACATCTATTGTCCAGTTTCATCAGAGTTGGTAGGGTCTGACCTTCATACTCGATTGAAGCACCTATCCTCAGCTGTGCTCTAAAGATAATTATGTTGGTGACTTTGATTGTTGGTTGGGCATTCTACAGAAGAAACATCATTACTCGGGCACGTGAACATCATATTCATAACAGATGAAATGTTGGCTTTGCCAAATTTTATTATACGGTGGGGATATGAACAATGAAAAAATCTTTAGTTATCTTCATGCACGGTGGCGGCCGACTAGGCAACCAACTTATCAACTTTGGTCATTTCATAGGATGGATCAAAGAAAATCTGAAAAGGGTTGAGTTGGTAAACGTGGCATTCTGGGATTACGCCAGTCTTTTCATAGGTACTGAATCAAACCCGTTGTGCCGCTACCCTAATCCAGTAAGTCTCAGCGTATTCTGGAGGGTAGCACAGACACTACAACAAAACAGACATATTGATATTGTAAGAGCGCTTAGGTGCACACGTGTGCTCAGATACATCTTTCGCATTCAGGCGATTGATCGTGGTTACAACTCCATGGATATTGGAGGCGATGAATTTAGTGAAAAGATTATGAGTAGCAGAGTGACTCTACTTTCCGGCTGGGGACTGAGAAACTGGGATCTTTTTGAGAAGCACCAACAAACAATTAGAGAATTTTTTTGTCCAGCACAAAGATTTCAAAGCACGGCTTCTTCGTTTGTTCGATCTATTCGACACAAATATGATACTCTAGTCGGGGTTTTGATTCGAGAAGATGCTTACCGCACATGGGCCAAAGGTAAGTATTTCTTCAAAACGAGCGCCTACGTTGGTTGGATGAAAGACGTGGTCAACATGTTCGACTCACAGCGTGTCGGATTCATCATTGTTTCGGACGAAAATCAGGACGAGCGAGAATTTCAAGGACTCAATTACCACATGGCGACAGGAGAAAAGACCGGAAGTGGACATTATCTTGAGAATCTGATAGAGCTATCACAATGTCATTTGGTGATGAGTCCGCCGAGCACCTTTGGTGCTTGGGCATCTTTTATGGGAGCTAAACCATTGCTACCCCTTCTTGAGCAAAACCAACGGCTTACCACAAATATGATCCTGTCCGAACACATCTTTGATGCTCGGAAACATCCAGAATTCTCAGTCTCCGTGCATTGATTTGCAGTTTTTGTGAGGAGATAATTTAGAAATGAAATCGATGAACAAGAAGATTCTCGTGACAGGCTCATCTGGGCTTATAGGATCTGGGGTATGTACTTTTTTCGATCAATATGGTTATCAAGTTCATGGATTGGACAATAATCAGCGGGCAGTGTTTTTTGGACCACAAGGTGATACACGGTGGAACCAGAGGCGTTTGGAGGAGGGTTTAAGAAGATTTACTCAGCATGAACTAGACATCCGTGACCGTGTGGGGGTGCTTGAATTGATAAAAGAGTTACGTCCTTCGCTGATAGTTCACGCTGCTGCCCAACCATCTCATGACCTCGCTGCTTCGATCCCTTTTGATGATTTTGATATAAACGCTGGTGGCACTTTGAATCTACTTGAGGCAGCTCGTCGGTTCTGCCTTGAGTCCCCCTTCGTTTATTTATCGACCAACAAGGTCTATGGGGATGCCCCCAATTCTATCAAGATGAAAGAGCTTGAAACACGATGGGACTATGACGACCTAGTCTATCGACATGGTATTTCGGAAACATTGACGATTGACCAGTGCACCCATTCTCTTTTTGGAGTATCCAAACTGGCTGCTGATGTAATGGTTCAAGAGTATGGTAGATATTTTGGTATGCCAACCTGCTGTTTGCGCGGGGGCTGCCTTACAGGTCCCAACCACAGCGGCGTAGAGTTGCACGGTTTTCTCAGTTACTTGGTGAAGTGCAATGTTGAAGGCAGAGAGTATACAATCTATGGTTACAAGGGTAAACAGGTTCGTGATAATATCCACTCGCTTGATGTAGCAAGTTTCATATATGAACTTACCCGATCTCCCAGAGTCGCAGAAGTCTATAATATAGGAGGAGGAAAAGAAAACAGTTGTTCTATATTGGAGGCTTTTCAAATCGTTGAGAAGTATACTGGCGAATCGCAAATATTCAGCTATGTAGACCAGAATCGAGTTGGTGACCATATTTGCTACTACAGTGACTTGCGGAAAGCAAGAAGGCATTACCCACAATGGGATATCACAAAAACTCTTGAGGATATTATCTCAGAACTTGTCGCAGGCTGGACAAATCGGAGTTCATAAGTAATGAAAATATACATTTTGCCTATTAACAAAGAATTTCAACAGTGTTAAGTTACAAGAAAATGAATTCATCTAAATATTTTTACCCGGCTGAGGTATATTATCACTGCAGTCAATTGGAGCAGAGCATAGAAGAGATTAAAGAAAATACAGAGCACGGCCTCAACATTAGTAAGGTTCGTATTTTGTTGGAACTGGTACCGATGTTAATTAGAAAATCAATTGATATGGTTCACATGTCAGGCCAAAGAATTGTTTTGCTCCTTATGAATGCCAGAGAGAAAATACATATTTTGGTTAAAAAAATCTTCAAACTATTAACGGTTATTCCCAAGCTTGAAGAGGGGAAGAAATGAATGTCCTAGTTACTGGTGCGGGTGGATTGATAGGTTATGAAACGTCGAAATTCTTTCTTAGGAAAAGAGCAGAAATAGTAGGAATAGATAATAATATGAGGAGATACTTCTTTGGAGAGAAAGGGGATACAAATGGAAACATAACGTGTCTCCAAGACATGAGTGCTAAATTTAGGAATCTCCAGATTGACATTAGAGACAGACAGGAGATTATTAATGTCTACAAGAGAGAAGGCCCTTTCGACCTGGTAGTTCATGCTGCTGGACAACCATCGCATGACTGGGCTCGCAGAGAACCGTTCACAGATTTTGATATCAATGCAACAGGAACCCTCAATTTACTGGACGGGTTTAGAGTGTATTCTCCCGAAGGCGTTTTCATACTTACGTCGACCAATAAAGTATATGGCGATGCACCAAACCAGGTTAACCTCGTAGAACTGGAAAAAAGATATGACTACGAGGAAAGCCAAACTGTGCCGGGCGTCTCAATACGAGGCATCAGTGAAGAGATGCGAATTGACAACAGTACACATAGTCTGTTTGGTGCTTCGAAAATGGCAGGGGATATTATTGCGCAGGAATATGGCAGATATTTTAATCTCAATGTGGGAATATTCAGGGGAGGTTGTTGGACAGGCCCCCAACATTCTGCTGTTGAATTGCACGGATTTGCCGTCTATATCATAGACTGTGCGATTAACAACAAAAAGTATACAATATTCGGACATAAGGGGAAGCAGGTAAGAGATCAAATTCACAGTAAAGACGTAGTTCGCGCATTCTATGAATTTTATGAGAAACCCAAACAGGGCATAGTATATAATCTTGGAGGAGGTAAATATAATTCTGCGTCCATTTTGGAGACAATTGATATTCTACGCCAAGATTTTGGATTAAAGCTAAATCATATGTACAGTAAACAAAATAGAATTGGTGACCATATATGTTATTATACTGATATGTCAAAATTTAAGAAAGATTATCATAACTGGAAAGTACGTATAAATCTTCATGACGAAATCAAAGAAATTATTGAATGGAAAGAAAGATAGTAAATGAGGTGCTGCGAGCGAATTTGTGAAAATGAGGCATGGGTCAAATATGTTGCTGCCATCGGCCCATGCTGGAGCCGTCGTGGAATTGATGCCACGCGACCGCTGGGGTAATATTCTGTAGGATTTGCTTTTTTAACCAGATGACTTACGGGAAACAATACTTCGCTGTCGCATATTCCCTATCACTACTTCGTTGAGAGATGTTGCATTAACAGTCATTTCCCTGCTGAAAGACCACCACAGTTTGCTCCTTAATATGCGACGGGAATTCTGTGATCATGGTCGCAGTCGGTAAACCTCAGTATGAGTGATGGCAAGGCAACAGCGCCTCCCTAGGCTGCCGAGCACAATCTATCATGCTATGGGAAGGCCGACAGAGCGATGAAATTTCTTATTCTCAACATCGACTATCCTGAGTTCCTGCACTGGCTCTACGCCCAGCAGCCGGGGCTGGAGAAACAGCTTTATGAGGAGCAGATGCGGGTATGGGTGGAGAGCCTCTTGAGCGTGGCGGATAAGAGATGAGCAAGTTTCCACGGATCACTTTTGGCATCATCGTCCTTAATGGAGAGCCTTTCACGCGCTATTGCCTGCGAGCACTTTACCCTTTCGCCCATGAGATCATTGTCGTTGAGGGTGCTTGTGAAAAAGCCGCTGCCATCGCCACACCCAACGGTCACTCGGTCGATGGCACTCTGGAAACGCTCTATCGCTTCAAGGCCGAAGAGGATCCAGAAGACAAAGTTCAGATCATCATCCGCGATGGGTTCTGGAGCGAGAAAGATGAGCAATCGCAGGCATATGCTAAACTTGCTACCGGGGACTACCTTTGGCAGGTAGATGTTGACGAGTTCTATAAGCCGGAAGATATGCAAGAAATTATTGAGATACTACGTCGTAATCCAAGGATAACAGGTGTATCATTCCAGACAATTAATTTCTGGGGAGGATTCGATTATTATACTGATGGAAGGTGGATTAAGGAAAATAAGCGCTATATCTTTCGACGCTTGTTCAAATGGGGGCCGGGATATCACTACATAACTCATCGGCCACCGACAGTAGTTGATGGAGAAGGCAAAGACTTGACCCAATTGAGATGGTTATCAGGAAAATTGTTAGCTCACAAAGGTATCTCCCTGTACCACTATTCGTACGTGTTCCCAGACCAGGTAAGGCAGAAGTGCACTTATTTTGCTAGGGCGTTCTCCTGGGAGCAGATTGAAGAATGGGCTGTAAAGCAGTACCTAAACCTTGAAAATCCCTATAGACTGAACGCTGCATACTGGCTACCAGGGTGGATAGCAAGGTTTAGAGGAACACACCCACCAGCAATTTCTGAGCTAATGGAGAATATTGGGAATGGAATAATCAGCATTAACCTACGCGATACAAGTGATATTCAACACATTTTGGCGAACCCTGTTTACCAACTAACAACGTCCTTCTTAAGCTTTCTATGCCCTGCCGGTACAAGTATAACGCGGTTGCTTAGAAAAATAAAGGGCCTTTGTAGTAGGATAAAGAGAGCGATATGGTCATCGCTGTTAACATGAAAAAGCAATTAGCCAACTTAAGTGAGCTGAGAAGCAACCGCTGGCAGCAAGTTATGCGGGTAGTTAATGATCTAGCTCGCACGAGGTATGTTGACTTGCAAGAATATACGACGTACAGCCGCGTCTGGGAGTACCCATGGGTATGGTTCCAACTGGAGTCCTTGAAAGGAAACGGGTTAAGAGTGCTGGACATCGGGAGTGAGAGAAGTCCGTTCCCGTGGTTTTTGGCGACACAAGGTTTCGACGTGGTCGTCTCTGACATATCGCCAAACTACTGGCGAGTTTGGCAAAGGGCAAGCCGGCAGCTTGATGTCAGCGTGCGTAAGCATATAGTCAATGCCCAAGAGCTTGATCTTCGTACTGCCAGTGTGGACGTCTACTTGAGCGTGTCCGTTATCGAGCATGTACCGGACAAAGCGAAGGTAATTGCAGAAGCGGCTCGAGTGCTGCGACCGGGCGGTCTGTTGGTTATGACGTTCGACGTCTGTGAGCCAGATATTGGCATGAGTTTTCCTGAATGGAATGGATGGGCGCTGACTATGCGTGAATTCGATGATCTATTCCAAAATTCGCCATGGTTTGAGTCTGGTCTTGCGGGATTGTCCTGGAATGCCAACGACATTCCCGACTATCTTGCCTGGAATCGAACGACGGCGCCGTGGCATAATTATGTGACCGGTGCAGCTACGGTTTATAGAAGCAATAAGGCTTGGGTGGAACCGAAGTGGAAGGACCACTCACGGATTCTGAAAGGAAAGCTTTACTCCATCTACGTTGTGGCGATTTGGTATCTATGGCATAGCTGGAGAGTTGTCCGACTGAAGGTTGCTCGACTGGTTCGACGGTCTTCCAGGTTCAGAACTTAAAGGAACCATGCTGCAACCGATTAAATCTATCATCCTTAGAGTATCTATCCAGCTTACTCCGTTACTCTTCGGCGAACCCTTCTTCTGCCTCCTGGGCATGCACCGCAAGGGGCGGGAATTGAGCTGTCACAGGTAAAACGGGTGCTGGTGGCGCGGCTGGATGAAATTGGAGATGTGGTGATGACTTCACCCCCTTCTGCAGAGACTGCAGTGGATATAGAATTTCTTGAACGGTCCATTTGATGGCTCATTCACTGTTAAAGAGATGGTAACGGAGGGCACTTTGTCCCTCGTTCCCGTTATTCTTCTTGGAAGATCAGATGATGGGGATGAATAGAACTCATCATAAAATACAGCAAATGCAGTTAAAGATAGCTTTTCATACGATGGGAGGTGAGAGTTGGATTGCTGGACAAATCTATTTGAGAAACCTGTTTTATGCCTTGCAGCAGACGTGTAGAAATGAGTCAAGGCTCTTTCTCTTGGTACCAGCAGGGCAGCAAAATATAGAGAACTACGCACATTCTACTCAAGTCGATGGTGTTATCTCTTACAACATACCCCAGCGCTGGCACCCTTTGTGGGCAGCCAATGGATTAGTCAAACGTCTATCATCGCGTGACATAATAATAGAAAGAGTTCTGAGGAAGCATAGAATAAAAGTTCTATTTAGCCCTTATTTTGCCTATAAATATCCCAAAATAGCAACGTTGTCATGGCTACCAGATTTTCAACACGTGCACTTGCCGGAGATGTTTAGCGAAGCAGAACGTCTTTCCAATGACCGAATATTTCTACGATGTGCCAGGTTAGCAACCCGAGTAATCTCGATGAGCGACGCTGTGCGAAAAGACTTCGAGTCATTTACCCCGATGTATGCGCACAAAGCAAAGGTCTTACGTCCAGTTAGTTATGTCCCGCAATCCATTTACGAATATGACTTGCCTTCAATCCTGAACCTATATCACCTCTGTGAGAAGTTTGTCTACCTGCCAAATCAATTCTGGAAACACAAGAACCATGAACTTGTCTTTGGCGCTCTTAAAATCCTGAAGGATAAAGGCATTAAGGTCATTGTAGTGTGCAGTGGTTATCCGGCCGATGGCCGTCATCCAACCTATTTTACGGATTTATGGCAAAAGCTTTCGCAGTGGGATATACGGGACCAGGTTATATACCTTGGGTTGATTCCTCACGAGCAGGTGCTTCTACTTATGCGGCAAAGCATCTGCGTCCTAAATCCCTCTCTTTTTGAAGGTTGGGGCACCACTGTGGATGAGGCGCGATCGGTGGGCAAACAGGTACTTTTGTCAGAGATCCCTGCACACCGTGAGCAGAATCCGCCTAAGGCGAAGTTTTTTGACCCACGCAATTGCAATGACTTGACAGAAACATTAGGTCAAACCTGGGTCAATACGGAACCGGGACCTGATATTGAACTTGAATCTGAGGCACGGTACAACCTTCCGGCCCGGTTACGTGCCTATGCGGAGGCTTTTGTTTCTGTCGCTCGAGAAGCCGTTCAGGAGGTCGGTGGTTAACCGGTAGCAAATGTAGCCGCTGGTATTGTTGTGGGTAAGGTAGGTACGGCAACAGCAACGCTGAGGGAGTTAGATGGGGAGCTATTGCGTTCAAGCGGTGACACTGCTGGAGAGATGATTCGCAGAGCTTACAAGATTTGCCAGGATGCCCCGTCCCTTGCGGGTGGGGATTATGTCACTTCTCAGGTAAGCCGGATCATGGCAAGGTTTGTGACAAGTTCGATTCTATTTCACTGGATTATTTCTGTGATTCACGCAGTGTCGAGCATTTAGATCTGATAAAGTCGGATGTGGATGGTTGGGATTACGAATTGCTCTTGGGAGCCAAGGAATCAATAAGGCGATTCAGGCCGATAGTTATTGCAGAGCTCAATCACTCTTTAGGGTGGAGGAAACATTCAAAAGAAGACGTAAAGCATTTTTTGGACGAAATAGGTTACGTACATGAGGTTCTGGATAATCCTTTTCCAACTAATTGGCTAATGCAATCCAAGGACAACGTGTAAGGCCAATATTCATCCAATCATGCAGGAGCTTAGGTATGAGAGTTTGCATCCTGAAGCAGCCCAATGCAGTAGAATTCATTTGGTCGACCCATCGATGGTCTAACGCACAGGAGTTATTGGATAACTATGTTATGCGCTCAACAAATTTTGGGCTCGTGTGCGAAACACAAGCAGATATCTGGGTTGTTGAGGATGGGGAATATGTTTCAGACACCTATGTAAGTCTACTGACCAGAGCTCCCGAAGGTGTGAATGCGCTCTATCGCTCGCATAGTGCTGCGAAGTGGGCTGACATTCCCTGGGAGGAGTACGATGTGATAATCAGCTTGGATCCGATTGTGTCTGATAGTATCATCATCCGATATCCTGAAATACTGTGGTGCTATTACGAACAGGAACACGCTATGGAGTCTTTTAGAGCATCAGCCAAGTCTCCTTTTGGAAAATATGATTTGTTCTTGAACCATGCACTAAGTTCCTCAAATGATCCAATCATAGGTCTCCCGAGGTCGATAAACTTGCCCTATGTTTATAGTAGAGATGCATTCAATAGGGTTGTAACAGCCGAAAAGCACGAGCGTGTCTATCTTGATTCTCGTTGTATTCGAGACATCCCTCATCTCGAATTCTTTCGCATGCAACTAGCACGAAAACTGGGGATAGAAATTGATCACTGTAAGCCTTGGGACTTTAAGAATTCACACCTGTGCGTTGCCAATAAAGTCCCCAGTTCTACGCGAGAATACTTGAACCAACTGGCTTCTTGTAAGTACTTTCTGTTGAATCGTGGTGGATCAAATAATATTGGTCAATCTGCTCCAGAAGCTGCTGCCTTGGGCGTTATCGTATTATCAGACAAATACCAGATATATTCACATTACGTCTGTCACCCCAAAACATGGGTTAGACCACGTGATTATGACTCGACAGCTGGAGTGATCAAAGAGATTCAAAAGGACCCTAATCTTCAACGCAAGATCATAGAGTACCAGTTTGAAAGGACTCAAAATCTTTTCCTGAATCAGCCCCTCAGAGTACTTCGTAGTTGCTTGAAAATGAAGCGAGGGGTCAAGCCAGGCAATATTTACACCGTCTACTCCGAGCACGGAACGGATTCCCTCCCACAGATGGCGAAAAAGTCAGTGAAGTATATTAGGAGACTGCTTGGGGGAGTAAAACGGAGGCTTTGTCGAGAAGGGGTAGAGGAAGTAGCAGAAATGAGAAGACACCTGTTTTTTCATCTGAAAACGTTTCGAAGCGAGAAGGTGCAGTGCCGAAAACTTTCCATCATTTTTGCCGGCCAGCGGAATGCTTCCTATGCTACGGACTTTAAGGAGAGAATGATGGCGGCGATAGAGAGAAACCAACAGGAAGTTGCGAAGATAAGCTTGGAGGTTGAATGGATCTTTGTCGAATGGAACCCTCTGTCAGAGGACTATCTTTCTTATGAATTGGCAAAAAAAGGTTTTCGATGTTACGTGGTGAGTCCAGATATTCACAAACGGGTCATCAGTCCCCAAGTATCTGATCGCATGGTTTTCATGCAGTTCTTCGCGAAAAATGTCGGAATCCGAAGAGCCACTGGTGATTGGTTTCTTGTTACAAATGCTGACTGCGTTTTCGACGAGGAGATCTGGAAAGTTGTCTCTAATGAATGCCTATGTCCTGAGATACTATATCGAGCAGAACGCTGTGATATTCCTGCCTCTCGTTTTGACAAGCCATTTAAAGTTATGCGAGAGAATTTGATACGCCGTCATTCAATCGGTGGCGGCAGCGATTTTGCGCAAGCAGCGGGGGACTTTCTTCTATTCTCATCTCAAAATCTTTTGGGCTTTGACGAAACAGTTAACTTTAGCGATGTTCATGTGGATGGCAGATTTTGCTATAATTGGTCTGCACTAAGAAGTAGAGGGGATTTAGGTAACTGGCATTTCTTCAGGTTTATTGGCCAAGTATTCAAGGCTGATCATGAACTGACGTTTGTAAAAACTCAGCACCTTGAGAATCTGCCCCGAGGTTTCAAAAATTGGAATAGCCGTTTCAAGACCTGCAAAGGTATGGCCTTATATAGGAACAGTCAAAAGTGGGGAATGATTGAAGAACCTGAAACTGAGATTCGCGAGGGAGTATGGTACATTGGCTGAACTTCTGAGGGAATTATGGAATGGAAAACTATGCAACCTCATCTACTCGTCAGTCGGTGGGAACGATTAAATATTTTGAGGAAGTCGAAGCCAATAAGTATTTCGTGGAGTCCCATATCTCCCCTTTGCGCAATGTGAGCAACAACAGAACAAGAAACTATTGGACATGAGCTGCGACATCCACACGGACACTATCAACTTTGCCCGGCACGGGACATATGTGCTGGCGAAGTATATACGATGATGGAAAGTGGGAATCTAGAAGCCATGGTTCGCCTCAAAAACTGATAAAGCGAAGTGGACTCGTGGGACCATTACAGAATGCGGGTTATAAAAAGAGGGCGTCAATGGCCTTAGCAAGACCGTTTTATTCTATATCAAATCTTTTCAGGAAGGGACCCCGAATGCGTTTTGAGGCGGTGCCTATGTGCGGAAGTGAAATAATTTTTGATAGAGAGAGGAAGCATGAAGAAAGTAGTTCTCCTTAACCCTCCATTTAGCCGGCATCCGGTAGTTCAAACACCTCTTTCGATAATGGCTGCTGCTGCGCTTTTAGACCAAGATGGTTTTGTGGTAGAAATTGTCAATGGATCAATTGAACCAGAGTATGCAAAACAGGTGTTGGAAAAATGTCGTGGTGCTATCTGTCTGGGAATTTCAAGCATGACAGGCTATCAGATAAGAGCCGGAATTACTACCAGCTTGGCGGTGCGCGAAATGTTTCCTAGTCTGCCCATCGTCTGGGGTGGATGGCACGCCTCTATTCTTCCCCAAGAGACCGCCACAGATACTTCGGTGGATATAGTAGTTAGAGGCCAGGGCGAAAGAACATTTACCGAGTTGGTCCAGGTTATGCAAAGTAGCAATCGAAAATTCAGCGGGATTAAAGGAATTGCTTATAAGAATCGACAACACGTCACAGTCAATGAGGAACGCGCCTTTGAAGACATTAACCGTTTTCCGCCTATGCCGTATCACCTGGTTGATGTGGAAAGAATACTGATTAACAGATCAAAAATGTCGGGAGTGGGGCGAGTTCTGGATTATGCCTCCAGCCAGGGTTGTCCGAATACGTGCCGTTTCTGTGCTGAGCCATTGGTGATGAAGCGTCGCTGGTCCGGACTTTCTGCCAAACGAGTGGTTGATGAATGGACTTTTCTAACCAGGAAGTATGATCTCAGCGCTATCAATTTAGTGGACAACAATTTCTTTGTAAATCGCCAACGGGTCGAAACAATTTGTTTGGAAATCATTAGGCGGCATTTGTCAATTGCATGGCAGAATGTCAATAGTAGTGTCAATGTTCTGGCAGCTTATGATAGAGAGATGTGGCAACTCCTGGCTAGAAGTGGCTGCCGCTCAATGCTAGTTGGCGCGGAATCTGGGGAGCAAGAAATGTTGGATCTGCTTAACAAACGCTGTACGGTTGATGATATCCTTAAGATTGCGAATTTGAGCCAGCAATTTAGCATTAAGACAAGCTTTTCCTTTATGACAGGCCTTCCGCCAATAGCAGGAATGGACGGAATAAGGAGGGAATTTAAGGCCACCATGAGAATAATACATCAAATTCTACGCATTAATAAACGCTATGACATAAAACTGTTTTTGTACACGCCATATCCTGGTTCTTCGCTTTACTTCGAGAGCCTGAACTATGGACTGCACGTGCCACAGAGTTTGAGTGAATGGAGCAAATTTGAACTGGTTAACATCACTACTCCCTGGATATCAAACCAC
>SDBT01007912.1_pt1 | contig 17444 bp, 28 predicted proteins | sample 2277101 | NCBI WGS metagenome assembly SDBT01 (sample SAMN10404973, study PRJNA504765) | marine sediment metagenome | isolation source: marine sediment core GS10_PC15, 103 cmbsf | place: Arctic Ocean: Southern Knipovich Ridge | collected 2010 | reverse complement strand
TAACATTATCGCCAAGTGTTTCTTTGGTTTGGAATACCGTACACCCTCCACCGTCCCCTAAATCATACGTAGCCTCAACCACATCATCCTCAAGCGCGAGTGAATCGGTTATCCCTTCTGCAAAATCTATATCGATACCACCCCACTTAACCTGCGTTATTGTTCGGACCCTTTGCTGAAACGACGCTGACCATATTCCTGCACTGAGCGAGATAAGATTCCGCGTTTCCTTCACGCTCGTTTTTCCGGTCCGGTGTTTCGATGCCACCGATAATGATTTTTGCCACGGCATATATCAACTCACGTTTAGAGATGTTTCGATTGTCTCTTTTATTTTCGTAACGTCCTCAAATAGCTTTTTCGTATTTCCTGCCCTCTCTTTTTCTAAGTCGGCAATCTTAACTGCCGCATCCGCCGCCGCACCTCTCCGTCGGCTTTCCTTCAATGCTTCCTTTTCAGCGTCGCTCAATGGGATTGCAGGTCTACGCCCACGGGTTGAACGGCCTTCTTTTGCTCTTGCACTTTTTAGCAATTTATCAAACCGTTCTTCCTCTTTTTTCGCTGCTTTTTCTGCATCGTCCTGCTGCTTCCGGAAATCCTTATCCAACGCACGTTTGCGGAAGTTCGCGGCCGACGCAAGCAGCTGCCCCATCTTGGATTTGCGGAAGCTGATCTCTTTGCTGATGTCGCTTAGGCGTTGGCGGTGTAATTCCTGCTCTATCTTTTTACGCCCTGCTTCATCTTTATCGCGGTTTGCTTGCTCTGGCACGTCTTCAAGGCCAAGCCTGACCTTGGCTTCATTTACCAGCCTTCGAAACCTCTGCTTATCCGTTTCGCCACTGGCTGCGGCTTGAGTATCTGGAAACAGGCTCGGAGCGACAGCCCGAATAGCAGCCTCTATCGGTCCATGTTTCCGTATCTCGTTAAGTGCTTTTATAACATTTGCTGAATGTTTTGCGATCTCTGCAAAATCTTTTGCGAACTCTTTTAAATCGCCAGAATCAACTATTTCCTTTAATGCCTTAGCAAGTGCATCCATTGAGTCGGCAGCAGCATCAATTAATTCAGACCCTATTGTGTCTTTTAATTCCTTCCATTGCTCGACTAATCTTCCAACCGCCGCTACGGCAAGCGTTGCATCATCAACCATGCCCCCCGCAAACTTATCAACTTCCTTATCAATTACCCCCATGATCGCCGCCATTGACGCGCCTTCTTTGGTCATCTGCTTCAATAGCGGGATTGTCTTTTTCGATACAAGTCCGAACTCTTCAAGCCTGATAGCAACCCTACTGACATCCCGACCAGCCCGTAACATCTGATTGAACCGCGCGTATTCACGCGTTACAAGCGTTAGGTCTTCGCCGACGGTAGTAGCTGCATCTGCCATCCGTATCATGTCTTTCGTGGTTCCCTTTAGGCCGTCAGTCATGTTCAAAAGGAGGCGGTTCGCATTGACAAGCTCCTCAAATTTAAACAGTCCTGTTGAGGTAGCTATTTCCCGCAATTCTTTTAACCGTTGCACCGCTTCCTTTGCGCCTCCCACAAACCGCTTGAACGGGTTCGCGCTCGCCTGTGTTTCCATTGCCAGCTTGATCGAATCAGACATAAATCCAATCGCCGCCCTGACCGTCAACGCAGCAGCAGCAACAGCAGCAAGGGAGGCTATTGCTTTCTTAGCGAAACTGGCAAACCCGCCCTTTGCTTTCCCCAAACCCTTTTGGGTTTGATCTTTAGCACGTACAAAAAATGATAATATATTAGCCATCGGTCACACCATACTTTCTGAACAAGTGTTGGATCGTCAGCCGAAACTCCCCAAACGCCCGAACAGCGTTTCCATCAACTGCGGGCCGTTCCATTCCAGGCGGAAGTGGCGCGTTCTTTATCATGCCAGCAACGTCAGCCGCGCTCATTTCGCAGAGAAACGTCTTCGGCTTTATGCCTTTGTACGTTCCGCAAAGCATCGCAATCGTCGGCCCCCATTCATACGGGTCATCGTCTTTTGGCTTATCATCATCACTCGGTAGGGGCTGCTTACAGTCCGGGCAATAGTTCGTATCGTCCGGCACAAGCTCCGAGAAGTTCAGCAATGCCCCTACAGCCTCTTGAAGCTGCCGGAGTGATACCGGCAGGGACTGTGCTGTGAATTCCTTAATAGCCTTAACTGCGGCCTTCCTGGTTGTGATTTTGGTCAATGCCAGATCACCTGGCTCGCTATGATACATTGCAAATGCAATCGAATAGGTATCAAGCAGCCGATCTTTTTCAAACCAGCCGGCGGCAAAGTTCTCAATCCACTGGTCGGCAACTATCGTCAAAGGATAAAGCCACACCTTCCCAACCTCTATTGGAGCGGAAAAAAAAGCAGGGATGTCACGTTTGTCGGGGAGAATATAATTCTCGACCGCATGGTAGACCCATACAACGTCTTCAGGGGATAGCTGTATGTCCCTGCCCGTAAACTCTTCAAGCGTCTGTGTGAATAACGCCCTGACGCGTGGCTTTTTGATCTGCATGTTATGCCAGGGTTAATCTTTTAATCAGAGTTGCAGTGGTGAGCTTGAAGGTTGTATTAGCTAATTCCAATACATCCGCCCGCGAGGTTATATCCCATCCTCCAGTTAAAAAAACCTCACTCGCTGCAATAGTTGTAGGCAATCCTGCATATGTGATGTCACCTTCAATTCGTGCGTTAAAGTTTTCGCCCACAAACTGACCGCCGGTTTCTGTCAAAACATCAATATGGTCACAGGCTATTGTCACCGATGCGGATTGCTTTGCTGCAACAAGGCCCAATGTTTCACCAAAGAAATCGGTTACGCCGAATCCGGCATCCAACGTTATACCATGCAGTATCTCACGAGCAGTCCCATCGTGAGCATTTGCCGCGTGTTGATGTCCTGTCAAGGTCATAATTACGTAGTCGTTGGGAACCGTCACAAGGTTAATACTGGTCAGCAGTATAACATTCAACAAAGCTCCGAGCGTAGCTGGCACAGTTGGCACAGTCGTAATGTCGGCCTTGTATGTGGTAGTGTAATTAATCATCTCATTAAAAAGATTCGAGTCGTGCAGGTTCCCATTAGTGTCTATAACGGTAGCCCGTTCCTTTACTGTCGGGGATGATGAGCCTTGTATTTCCCATCCTTCCAATGCTCCGAAACCAGCAGTTCCGGCTCCGAAACCTAATACAGCTACAGCGCACATAATTTACCTTTCTATTTTCTTTTTCTTTTTCTTCGGTTCTGTTCTTTTCCATCCTCGGCTTTCGTATACTTCCAGATTCTGTTCACTACACCTGAAAGTATCTTTGCCACGTTTGATTTCAATCTTTTCAGCCATAAAACCTCAACTTTCTGTTACGTCAAATGCTATTCCGAAGTCCGCTACCAGCTCGTATGCGAAGGCGCGTCTGCCTGCGTCCTGTATCTCAACCGTCCTGACCGTCGGGAACGCTGCCAGGTACAATGTCTGTACATCCGTGATACCTATAAACGGTGATTTATTTAATATCTTGCTTCCAAGATTTATAGCGTCCCGTCGCTTATCAAACAGCCCATTAATCCGGGCTGTCGCATGCCATGACCCGTGATTGCCTTCTGTGCTGCCGATATTCTGCAACTGATCTGGCCCTCCACTGATTCCAAACATCAGCACGTTAGTCATGCCAGCCGCCGCCACGTCGTCACCCGTAAACAGTTGCACGTCCTCAGTCACTCCCAGCTTCGTGGCAAGATAGGCCAGCACCTTATCCTCTGTATCACCCCATACTGTGTCCGCATTGTTAGGCATTTAATCGCCTCATGGATTTTTTGATTTCGCCGTTGTATATCACGACTATATTCTTTTCGTTGTCGCGTATTGATCTGGTCATAAACTGCTCTTTTGCCTGTGGGCCTTTGGCAATCGTACCTGGCCCCCATTGCGTAATGCCTTCCTTCTCGTGTACTTTTCGGGCATACTTCGAGCCTTCGGATCCGCTCGCTACAAAGATTTCCATGAACTCGGTCGTTACCCGGGTACGTATTGACCGCATCAGACCGCCGGGATTGAACGTGGTCTGCTTCGAAACCTTGCCAACCAGGGTAGCTGCAAACTGGCTTTTCTTTGGGCTGATCGGTGTATAGTCTTTGGCTGTCCGCAACACGATCAGCTCAATACGGCTATGTGCTCGCTTGGTAGCCCGCTTCATTTCAGCAGGGGTCAGGCTTTCCAGCTTGCGCCGGATCTCCGGCATCCCTTTGACCTGCATTGTCACTTCAACAGCCATTATTTGTCCTTCTTGTCGGGTTCCTTCAAATCGGTCGGAACCATGCCCGGATCTTTTTTCAATCGCTTATCAAGCTTATTGCTCTTGACAAGCGCCTGCGGTTTCTCAGTAATCCCGACCCGCTCCTTTTTGGCATTATGTATATCTCTCGCGTATTTATTCCATGTCTCGGTATTAGGTGTTTCCGGGTTTGGGATGTCGGTCTGATCTTTTATTAACTTCTTATCAATAGTCTCATCAACAAAAGCATATTCACATACGCAATTCGGGTGGAATACTCCGGCTGCTTCTGCGTCGGCATTGGAGGGGAACTTCTTACTTGTGCCTGAAACGCTTACAATCACTCCACGCCATGCACTACATACCGGGCAAGGATCGCCGCCGCCCTCAATCGTTGCCAGGTCATGTCCGTTATCAATAAGCCCATCTACATATGCGTCTCTGGTCACGTTCGCAACGGTTGTGCGGTTGAGCATATTGAAAAAGTTGCCGTTTTTCCAGTTTCGGCCGGATCGGTCGATAAACTTCCAGCTATTTAGATTCCCCTCCACGGTCTCGGTAATGGCCCTCTGCATCGCTAACTGTTTTTGCCGGGCTGTCATGCCAGTTGCCGCCGCCTCTCGGAACGTAGTCACCACAGCGGCTCTCAGTTGTTGTATATCCGAAGCGGCCATGCGTGTTGTCTGAGTCGCTGCTATAGCAGGGCCATTCTCGGGTATCAACGCATCCACATAACCCTTGACGTGCTTCCGTTGTAGTTCTGCCACAACAATGTCCGGGTCGGCGATGTCATGCTTTACTTTATCGAAGAACTGTTTGGATGCTTTCTCCGCTACGTTCCCGCCCCACCCCTCAATGTCTTTTTGGAGCCTGCCGTATTCCGCCGTCAAATCAGCAAACATCTTATTTCGAACCTTTGCGCTGGATGACAGCTTCGGGTCCTTGGCAAAGTCAAGCAGCAACGATTCGATGTTTGCACGACGATCCACAAGCACACGCACAAGCTTTCGCCTGTGCTGGTCGATCTGAATCCTGAGTTTCGGCAGCGGGTGATCTACCATTTCAAGCCCTGAGTAACTGTATTGTGTTGTTTAGGAATCCCAGCCAGCGTTTCGCCTCGGGTGCAATATCTGTCGGGTCAACCGGTTCATCAGCCCTGTTCTGTACGATAGACACAAACCGTGGCCCGGTGTTCTCTCCATTAGGTACGGCATCGGAGTTCATCAACGACCACAAAGCCTGTTCATAAACTGCACGATCCGGCTGATAAAAATCATCTGCGCGCACTGTTTCAGTGTTCACAATATCCAGACCGAATGTCCTGTTGAGCAATCGTAGAGCATAGGCTATCCCGGCATTCTTAAAGTTATCGGAAAAGCCGTTCCAGACACTTGTCATTATGTGATTGGCCACGCCGAAATAAGTATCCGCGTCAGCCAAGTTGATTGTCGTTGACATAACTCACCTCTGAGTTGTAGGGGCGCGAGTGAAAACAGCGGGAGGATTCTAAGGAGCCTCAAAAACACCCGCGCCCCGATTCTTACGCTTCCGCGGTTGCTTTCTTTTTCTGCCGCAACGCGTCGTACCGGGCTTTTTCAGCCGCCTGGTTTTCGGCGATCTGCTTATCCTCTTTGCCCCGTTCGATCTGCCTTTTCGATTCGGCTTCCTTTTGCGCTTTGGTCATCTCGACCTCCACGAAACCTTGATCCTCGTAATATGGCAAATCCTTTTTCTCGCATTGCCGTCTGCGGACATTAGGGTTGCCGTGCTTGTCCACAATAGTTTTCGTAATGTTAATCCAGCCCATTGTTTTCCTTTCCTTACGCCAGCAGCGTAGTGTTGAGGTTAATATCGATCAGCGTTGCCGGTCGATATGTCTTTATTCCGGCCAAGACTGCGCCCCTGATTAGATCTGCCCATCGGCCATGTGATCGGAACATTTCAAGAGAGTTGGGCGCGATCTGTTGAGCAAAGGCGATACTGTGCGCTTTAACGCCAGCCAGTCCATGAGATACGCCGCCGCCAACGGTCGGGTTAGAGGTTCTGAATATATCAAACCCTCCGAGACGACCCATGAACCCGTTGCGCCTGGTATCGTCACCGAGCTGCGTATCAACGCTCATACCATACCGGCTGAAAGCCTGCATAAGTATGTTGGGTGCCAGAATGTAACGCCCACTATCGGGCGCTTTTGCTTCGTTGAGCTGCAACTCCAGCGAGTCAAGCAGCTTTGGCACATCCGCAGCTTCGGTTCCAAGCTGCCACGGTGTCGAGCCGGTCTCGTAGCTGTCCAGACCGGCGTTGGCATACTCAGCTAAGATGAGTACATCGATGTCATCCCGGAGCTGATATATGCCATCTTCCGTAAATACGCTTTGCCACGGTGCGGCGGTTTGTATCTTGTCTTTGTCCTCAAGCTTGAGTGCGAAACCCTTGTAGATGTTGACAATCAGGTCCGTATCGGTCAGGTCTACGTCCTGGTATGTGATGTTACTACTGGAATCAACATCAAATGTGCTTACTGCCGATGCTGTATTGATTTTCAGCGTGTCACCGACTTTGGTGATCGCGCCCGCAATATCGGTGTTCACAATCGCCATGCCGACGAGTGATTTCTGCAATACCGCGATTATTTCCTGTGCCCATATTTCAGGGATGAAACTTGCTATTGTCATGAGTCTATTCCTTTCTGAAATAGGGGGTTATTCTGTTGATTCCCATTCGATTTCGAAGCTGTGAATGTCAACCGTGCCAGATGCGGCCAGATCACATGAATCCTCGTCAACAAAGAAACCGATTACCATTACATCATCAACGGCAAACGTTTCAGCAGTGCCTTCGATATTGATCTGTAATGCAAACAATTTGCCTTCGTCACCTAAGCCATTGGTAAGGACTTCAGTCACGAGATCACCGGCGGTTCCTGCTTGGTCGTACACAGTCCCTCCAGCAGCGGCGGTTCCGGGAGTCAATGCATCAGCCGTAAAATCAAAAACGATTTCATCCCCGTCAGTTTCGGCGGTGCTGTACGAATATATGATATTCAAACGTGCCGAACCCACGACATAGCCATCGGGTACAGCCCATCGCAGAAATACCCAGTCATCGCCGCCCGTATTCGGGTTGGCATCAAACCCCCAGACATTAGCCTGTGATTGTACAGTTGTACCAATGACGCCGAGTGAAGGCCCATCCGTGCCGTCTACAGTTACCTGTGTGCCTGTAAGCTGTTCTTTCTTTGTCTGGCCGCCACTGAATACTGCGGTTGCAGCGAACGTAGCTATGCCGGTCTGTGTCAGCGTTCCTGTTATCTCTGCCGTACCCGCGATCAGCGTATTTCCAGTTGCACCAGCAACCGTAAACACCGAATCTATATCAATGTCCGACGTAGATGACCCGATCAAATCGTCACCCGCTCCGAGGGTAATGCTACTGTTAGCAGTTATCGCCCCCGTGAAAGTGGTTGCACCTGTCACACCAAGCGTTCCGCCAACGACAGTATTTCCGGTAGCCCCATCAACAGTGAATACAGAATCGATATTGATATCCGATGTGCATGAGCCTATCAAGTCATCACCGGAACCAAGCGTGATACTACCGTTTGCAGTGAGAGTGCCTGTCAGGGTTGTGTTACCTGTGACACCGAAAGTACCACCGACAGTAGTATTGCCTGTGATGCCGCACGTACCGCCTATGGTTGTATTACCGGTCGCTCCGGCAACGTCAAAGTTCTCCATGTTAATATCGGAGGTGCTTGACCCAACAAGGTCATCACCCGCGCCGAGGTTGACGTGAGCGTTGAAAGTGGATTCACCGGCTACTGTAAGCGTACCGGCTGTCGTCACATTACCGCTCGTATCCGCCACAATAAAGGCTGTGCTGTCAACAGTGATACCACCGTTAAATGCACCGGCCCCGGATGTGGTTATAGACACCGCTGAAATGGCAGTGTCGGTTGTCTGGGCTGTTGAAATTATCGCCGTGTCAATAGTGGCGATGCTAACAGTTAGTGCCGTAACTGTAAGAGTCGCCGCCGTACCTTCCTCAGTGACCGGCGTGAGACTCGCGCCAAAAGCCCACACTGGCAAGAGAATTGCCAGCGCAAGCATAATCGAAAATATGTTCTTCATGTCATACCTTTCATGTTTTAATTTCTCCGGCGGCCTCTGCCGCCTTGAGTGCTACTTTATGTTTCTGATAATCCTCAGGGGACATGCTTGCGATCTGTGCCGGTGTGTACGTCTGCTTGGTTGTCGGACCGTCGTCACCTGTGTGATCGCTTCCAGTTCCGCCGTCAGTATCGACAGCGATCAGGGCCGCATTACCAGCCTTGAACTCTTCGATCACTTTAGCAACTGCGTCCTTATCGTCTAGGTCAACGTCTTTGAGGCGATTAGCAATTAAAGTTTTCCCGCTTTCCGGGTCGAATCCCGATACAAACCGGAGTGTTCGCATGATCTTTTCGATCTTGTGGTCACGGGATAAACCGGTGTTTTTCTTTTCCAACGCTTCACCCTTGACTATTTCAGCAGCAAGCTGTTTATCCAGCTCTTCGATCTGCTTCTTGACCTTCTCGGAATCAGACAGCTTCGAGTTGTCGATTTCCTCAAGCTTTTTCTGTAGCTTTTCAAGTTCTTCTTTAGTCAGGTTATGCTTTTCCTCAGCATCCCTGCGAGCTTCGGCAGCCCTTGAGTTCGCTACTTTGTCCACGTCCGGCTCCACATAATCAGCCAGGAACGTCTTTTCCTCGTCAGTCAAGTCTTCGTGTTTGCCTAATTTCGCTAATACATCCTTGATCTTCATGTCATGTCCTCTGTTTTAACCCCGTGGGAAAGCGGCCACGGTATCCGCACCCCGCGAATTATTCAGCGTCGCGGTAATCGCTGCTCTATATAAACGGGCAATAAGAAAAGCCTGCCAGGGTGTCGGCCCCGACAGGCTTTTCCGAAACTGCTTTCGCGATCAGGTATCCCCGACCGCTATTGCCTTCTTGATTTTATTATGCTAAATATATGCCTTCGATCTTATACTCATATCCCTTTACAGTGAAAGTTTTATTCGACTCGATGACTCTTTCGCTGGTTGTGACTGCTCGTAATTCATAAGCCCCGCTCTCTATGTCATCGGCTTGCTTTCGTAAAGCTTTTACTAAAACATCTTTATCAATTCCCCATGATACTGCAGCCATCAGTTAATCCTCTCGTTTTCTGTTTCCGCTTCTGGTAGATCCTCTATTTGACCTCTATGGGGTTCACAATCTGGGCACACTGTTTCCTGTTCTGGTTCCACTGGCTGCACCGGCTTCTCGCAATCACACACCCAAGCACACATGCCGCCTTCCTCTCCCGCTACGTCGGCGGGGAACCACATCTGCGTCATTGTGGCCTTGCAGTGGATGCAGACCATTGACGTATTGACCGCCACGTTCGAAAACTCATGGTCCTCAATCCCGCGCACGAGCTGCAATGAGATTCCATTTGGCTTGATGTAGCAGACTTTCATTACGGCCCGAAACTTGCCGTCTGGAGAGAGTACCAGCACATCAGTGCCGACATCGATTTTCAGTATCTTTTTCTTTTGCAAATACTTCGGTACAATTAAAGCCGATCCGTTGTCGTTCATGGTCGCTCCTTTGGCCTTGATATTATTCTTTTATTCACTCCCTCGATAGATGCCATATTATTGTTCACAAACCTGCCTATTCGCAAGCAGACCAATGACAAATCAGCCATTGCCTGAGCTGCGATTTTGCAAAACTGCCTAACCCCCTTGTAGTGAGGCTGCGTTCTTTTTGTAATCTTTTTTCTTAAACGTTTTTTCATCACATCCTCTCAAATCCTGTAGGTTCAAGTATGTTTGTGTGTTGCTCAATTGCCTCCATTACCTCGGCCCGCTGCTCATCAGTCAGCACATCGGACCCGATCTTATCGATCTGATTGAGCAGCTTCCGCAATACCACTCTTGACAACTCGACCGGCATACCAGTATTGGATGCCAGTACCAGGCTCGCGATGTCGCTTGCGAGGTCGCCGACATCGAACCCTTTATTGTAAATCGGCGTGTATGCCGGGAACGTGCTATCGAAGGCGTTGCTGATTATCGCTGCCTCGGTTTCTGCATCCTGTAACTGCTGCGCCCTAAGCCTCAGAACTGCCTGTACATCCAACGCATTCCACGCTTTCGATGCTGCTGTTTCCGCAGCGGCTTTATCCTTGCTGAACATAAATCCAACCGCGTCAAACAGCTCTTGCTTCAGGCTGTTGATTTCGTCCCGCATCGCTTTAAATGCGTTCGTGTCCGGCGTGATATAGCCCGGCGTTACATCTCCCTTTGCCATCAGGATCGGATATTTATGCCCGACCAGCAGGCTCATTGTGTTGGCTTCGGAGATCTCGAGTGCTTCGGACGCTGCCTTGACTGCACTCTCGGGAATATACGGCCAGCCGAAACATGTATCGAAATAGTTGGTCCGCAACACGCTTTCCAAGTCCATGATTGTACGCTGGATTTTCTCAATATTGTCAAATATGGTCGGTTGTTTTGAGGGCACACCCACAAGAACAAACGGAACGCGATTGATAGAATACGTTAGTGGTACCTGCTTGGTAATAACCAGCTTTTCTTTCTCCTCTTTGAAAAAGAACTTCACGGCTCCGGTCCGTGTCCAAAGAGTCCTGACCAGTTTCTTTTTGTGTGCGCTCATTGGGTCTATTGCGTCAACCTCCGAGCCGCAAGTCACGACCCAGAGCAGTTTGCCTCGGAGATCAAATGCCCAGTCCACAACGTCAAGCGGTGAATAACACCTCCAGTATGGCCGCAGTGCTTGATCGTTCTTGAATTGAACCGATACGGTTTCCGGCGATTCGATAAGCGGCATGTCAACGCCTATCCAAGCCCAGTCTGCAACCGTAAGAAAGGAGCTGACATTCATCATTAAATCATTGACCGATGTCCCGGACCGGGTGATATTAGCTGCTAAATCGGGCGGCAGATCGTCACGGATCGGCGGCACGGAAAAGACATATTGATTTAATTTATTGACTACCCGATTAAGATGCGGTGTGCAATGGGCTTGATTCTTGCGGCCCGTGACCCTTGTTCCATCATGGCGGCTACCGCCTTCCCAACACACCTTACTTTCGCCTGCAAACCGTGACAGACGTGCATCGATGTACGGTTGACCGCCATGCCAACCGAGCAGATCGACTCCAATCTGTACCGCCCTTGATTCGAGGATGGGGTTAATTCTTTTCAAAATATCGGGGGTTTCATCTTTGCCGCTTGGCGCAATGAACCGGATTGCGCGCTGCATCAGTCCGAACTTTCGCTCTGCTTTGGTCTGGCTTATGTAATCGGCCATGTAAAATACCTCGTATTCGTTGCCATTATCGGTGTACTACCACGAACCCTGTTATTTGTCAAGGGATAAATGCGATAGATGATCGGGGCTTATTAAGTTCAATGATTCGAGAGTGAATGCCATATCGCTCTGCATCAACGGCGTGATCTTTAAACTTAACAGGTTCATCAAGCACATTACCATTCCGATCCTCTTTGTATTTATATCCCTGCTTTTCCGCTATCAGGTTTGTGCTGTCTTCGTGAATATACGTGTGAAACCGTTTGACCGTATCTATCCCACCAGAAACAGATTTATCTGCTTTCACAATATCAAACCCGGCGCGTGATATTTCCTCAATCCGGGCTGGTTCCGCATGGTCGGCGTATATCCGGCCTTTGATTTTTAATTGCTTGAGCCTGTCAATCAAGTCCTGATTGGTTAAATTCGTCTCATAAATCAGCTCCCGCTCGTATGGCTGCCCATCATACCAGTTGATCTCAATCAGTGCTGTCTGGTTATTAAATCCAAAGTCGAGGCCGTACACTGTAACCTCAAACGGCTTTGACCAGGCAGCCGGCTCAAGTTCGCTCCATTTGCTGTATATGACATTCTTGAGTACGCCCCATAATCCAAGCGCATACACGTTGTAATATTGCTCATCTTCATCTTCAAGCCCTTCCAGCATCTCGATATATTCAGCATCCAGGAACCGATTGTCCTTGTAAGTCGTATGCAATACCGTCGTTGACCGCTTTTCACGCTTAAAAAACTCATCATGTAGCCAGCTAAGACTTGAGATCGGATTGAAGCTCAGTATGATTTGTTTGTATTTGCCGCTTCTTCCTCTTAACCTCAAGTCCAACTGCCTAAAATCTTTTAGTGATAGCTCGGTCGGTTCCTCTAACCATTCCCCGGTTACGCCCTCAATCGATTTGAGTTTGTCCGGGTCATCTAAGCCTGTGCATATGATGTCACTACCGTTCGGGAAGGTGAAAGTCATCTCTTGGCGATTGACCTTGACAATGCCTGTCAGCCCCCACAGAGCAAGATAGTGCCGAAAAAGGGTGAACACCGACTTCCTCACCGCCGGGCCTGTCTTGCGTACAACGAGGAACCTGTGGTGTATGCCTTGCTTGATTCCCACCATGATACGTACCAGAATCTTTTCAGCGGCGAAATGTGATTTGCCGGACCCTGCTGATCCGTAAAGCAATAAATATCTGTCCTGATTTTCAAAGAGCGGATAATATACGTCGTTTACGTGCTCATGTAGATTACTTAAATCAAAGTTTATTTTCATTCATGTCTGCTGGTAATGCGATATTTACTTCACTCCGGTCGGTCGGCTCCCCGGTCAATAGCTGCTCATGTGTGGATAATTTAATGTAATCAGACACGTCCTCGATAGGCATCGATTGCAGCTTATCTTTGTTGTGTTTATACATCTTGTCAATAGTGGCGAGTGCTCGGGCCTTACGGTCAATCTGCTTGATGTCAGCCTTCTTTTCAAGTGCATCAGCAATCTTTTTGTCTCGGTCAACAACCCTCCGTTTCCACTGAAACTCCTTTGACCACCGACCGATAGTCTTAAATGAGACACCACATACACCCGTTACAGACACCAACGCCCGCTTATTTCCCAAACTGTAATAATGCTCGAAAGCTTCTCGATGTCGTGCTGTCTCACGCATAATATCCAATACCGGTTATTAACATTTTCCGCGTGTATAGCACAGTCTCGGCAGGATGTCAAGGGGAAAATTCGCCCCGGTAGGATTCAAACCTACGCTAACACCTGATCTGCAGTATCGTATGGCATTGTGTCACGGGGCTTCCGCCGCTCTGTCCTGAGCTACGGGGCGAACTTATTTTAAGTGCCGAAGCAGGCCGAAGGGTTGTTAGGAACAGCCTGCTTCGGCATGGGCGGGCGAGGGATGACCCGCCGTTTGTTTTTGCGTAGTGATTTAACACCCTAATGCGATTATCATTCCAATAAATAGTCCGATAGCAAGCACGGCTAAAGGAACAATTGTTAATTTCAAAAACAAGACGTTTCCTGTGATCATCGCACACGCCATTAATGCTAATATAATAAATACAGTGACCATCGCTGGCCACATACCTTCTGTGTCATTTTCTATTTTCATTACATAGTTCCTTTTACGTGGTGGCCTATTTATTAGGATTGTTATCTTTTGCCGCTCCCGTTCCTCTTCGTGGATTAACTACTCTGATGTACCGAAACTCCGTATCTACCCAGTCATCATCCTCGATGTAATCCAGGTAGCTTTCACCTGCTGGTATTTGCAAGAAATGGCCTTCCCACTCTGAATAATCGCCGCCATCATAGCCCATTATCCTTTCAGCTTCCTTTTTCGCAGCTTTATATTTACCCGCGACATACCCCACGAGCACAAGCAACAGCCCGGATATGATGCGCCATGTCATTTGTTTGCTCCTTTGCATTAATTCTGTGTACCACAATTCCAACACTTCCACCCAGCCTCTTCGGGTCTTAAATTTGCCCCGCAATGCTTGCACATCGGTTCAAGGTTTGTTTCATCTATTACTTCCCTTGGTATTTCAGATGCTTCGTCAATGAATATAAACTCTTGTTCGCGCCCCCTCAATTTTTCCATTTCCTCTGGCTTCGTTTTGAGTAATCGGTATCCCATATCTTGTAGTTTCTTCTCATTTGCAAGTATCATTTCTTTTCTCGTGGTCATACTTTCCTCAGCTCCATGCTTCGCCATGCCGCCCGTAGCTTCACTTCAGCGTCTAATAAAGCTCTATACTTTGAGTCATATCCTGTATATTTCAGCAGCGTTATTGATTTCTGTGCAATCACCACGCCCACTATAGCAGATTCCAGTTGCTCCCTGGTCAGATTCACCGGCTCAGTAGGCGGACAATCTTTGTATTTCTCGTCAAACCCGGCTTGTGTTGTTGGACTTTTCTGTATTTCAGCCGGTTTAAGCGCAGTTACGGCAACCATCTGGGTGAAGCCACTGAGGTATTCACCCCGTACACCTACGGCGAGGAATGGGGGTTGAGTTAGAAAACAAACCATCATTCTTGCCTCAGTTGTCGTTTGAACCTCTTCCCCGGCAAACTGGAACTTAGTCCCTATGGGGTGCTTCTCATTGAACTCATCTGCTGTCATGATTTCCCTTTCGGCTTTGGCTTAGTGCTTGGTAATGACAAGATTCGTAAAGCGTCAATCTCTCGATTACTGAATTTGTTTAAAGCCCGTCTGAAAAACTGAGCAAGGGCGCACAGATTTGGACTTGATTCATGTGGTTCAGTAAGCTGTCGCATTACTTCATCAATTAATCCCTGTTTTCTGTTCTGTTTCATCGTCACTCTCCCTGTTCTGGTAATGTTCACAATCATCGCATCCATCTCTTTTACACACGCTACACGGGTCATCAGCTACCTTTTCATCAAAGCATTGCTTACACAACCCATCGACTAAATCTTCAGTTGCAGTGCCACATCCCTCACATTCTGGGATTGCGCTTGCCTGGCGGTCGTATTCTGCGTAGAGGCTGCTGTCGTAGTCGTTCATTATTCTGCTTCTGTTACGAACTTTTGGTTTGCATCAAACCCTAAAGACTTACCATTAAGTTCCGGGTATAAATCCCTGACTTCACCCCAAAACGCATAATGGGCTTTCCCGTAATCCTCTGCGGCCTTCTTTGCATTTGCATAGCCATTCTTTTGCTTGATGTACTTGTTCCGCAATTTCTCAAGTCCAAACATCTCCCTTCCCATTTCGACAAGATTGTCCGGTAAATCGTATTTCTTTTTCTCGGTCATGCTAAACTCCTTTGGTGATTTATTAAAAACCCATGCCGCAAACACTACAATCAAGAGTATGATTATTGTTACCGCTATTAGTTTCATTATTCAGCCTTTCTTTTAGCTTCACCAAGTAACCACATTCCGTACAATTGACCCTCACACCGCATAACCCCTTCCATCCGCGCATACTTTTTTGTGCGATGGAGTGGTACTGTTGGCCTTTCGTTATCGAATCGGCCTATATATACAACACACCACTCGCGAGGGTTTATCTTTAGAATTTTGTAGTGCCTGCAATGTTTCAAGCACAGATACCACCACTTAAGTGTTTGCATTATTCAGCCTCCGCTTTCTTGATCGCGGCTTTAGCCTTTTTGTAGATATTGGGAAACTTTCTGTCGTATTGCTCAGGTGTCAAGATGCCTATCAGCCCGATACACGCCTCCAGCAGCTCGTCGTGACAGTTCCAGCACTTGATAAAGTCAGTAGCAAATTCATTTGAAAATGTCAACGCAATTGGTTGCTCAGGTTTTAAGTGAGCATCCTCAAGACCAATCCCTATACTTTTGCCAAAGCGCTCATCGGTTAATACTTTAATCCTCGGTCTTGGGTTCGCTTTCTCATGCATAGTTCTATCCCTGTAATAGTATCCGGGCCGTGTAAGCGAACCAAAGTAGGAGGATGGAAAGCAGAGGCCTTGCGGTGACTCTCGGCCCGGACGTTGTTCATTTGGTTTATTGTCATTGAAAATCCTACTTTTAAAGCTTACATGCGCCAAATATACTACAGAGCGGCTTTGATGTCAAGCTTTTTCTTTCGTTTTCTTAATTTATTTTTGTTGCTTTGATAGCCGGTCATAAAGAACAACGTTGATACATGCTGCTAAATTCATGCAATACTGAGTCGGCACGTATATTTTATCCCTGCACCAACCGTGGATTTTTACGCCCAGGGTTCCATCCTCTGGCCCAAAAATGTAAAACGCTCTTTCTGGATGTTTATATTCCACTAATGACACCGCTCCGTCGAGCAAGTCTACAGCTACAGGAACGCAGTCAAATGGAATAATATCGTGGAGGTCTTCAACTCTGAATACCGGAGTGCGCCTATATCCTTTTTGCGTATCGGTTGCACTTCGGCAGCTGATTCTATTCCCCGTCACAGCAAGAAACGCCGCATCATAGCATTCAACAGCCCTAATGGCCGACCCCACATTAACGTCAAACTTGGGATTGAAAAGTCCCACTCCAGCAAATCCTCTATTCATTTTTCGTCCTTTCAATTTCCGCTTGTTTTCTTACTATCGGCGGTTTCCGGGCTGGCTTTAGTCTTATTATTCATCAAACCAACTGTCTATTTCATCGATTAAATCCTCTGTCTGCGCGATCATCTCTCGTATCGTCCATATAATCATCGCCAAAGGAATCATCGTTGCCTTGATAAACCGAATATTCCAAGCTATTTTCTTCATGGCAGCCCCACCGTATCCGCACCGTCGATCACCGCGCCGCCACTCAACGGATACCCCGGACAGGGGATTATATTGCCGCTATCATCATAATGGATTACAAGGCACATCATAGTAGTCATATCCTGCCACGGCAGCTTGTATACCCCCACGTGCTCCCTCTCGCACTCCACCGGCGGGCATTCGTGGAGCCTTTCCCTTTCCATGTAGTAAAGAACTTTTTGTGCTAAGTCATAACCTGCGCCGGATTGTAATTTACAGACTGGGTTTTCGCAATCAAAATCAAGCTCCGTATCCCCCACCGTAATCACAATCCATTCCGTATCGGTGTCGTGGTCGATGTGCCAGGTGTGCTCTTTTGACAAATTAATCGTGCCAGCAAATGGCCCCCCGTACCAGAAATCATTGAAGCCTGTAGTAATTGCCGACAACGTCTGAGTGTCAATAAGAACCCGACCAGTCGGGTCGTCGCAGTTTGTCGTAGTTCGTAGATATCTTTCATTGTCATCGATGCATTCTTGCATGGTTTTAATATGCGTTTCAGATTTCTCCAGCTG
>SDBT01007911.1_pt1 | contig 17444 bp, 11 predicted proteins | sample 2277101 | NCBI WGS metagenome assembly SDBT01 (sample SAMN10404973, study PRJNA504765) | marine sediment metagenome | isolation source: marine sediment core GS10_PC15, 103 cmbsf | place: Arctic Ocean: Southern Knipovich Ridge | collected 2010 | reverse complement strand
TTTTCAAGCAATGTTGGGCAGCAGTTCCAATCTACTTTAGTATGCACGATAGGCGCATAAATTTGTAGGTATGTACCTGGGCAGTATTCAGCGAAGAATACTTCTAAGCCAAGATCAGCGATGAAGCTTGTTACTTTAGGGCACGGGCAAATTTTACCAGTACAAGAAAGACCAAGATCAGCTGAACGTACTTGAACGCCAGTTTTGTCATTCGCACCAATTACAATGCACTCAGAAGGACATGCAGGTAAGAAATATTGAGCAAGTTCTTTTTTGCGGAATGATTGTTGGTATGCAGTAGTGATCCACGCAGTACCATACATGCAATCCATATCAAACTTGTGAGTGAACAAGTGAGAACCAACTAAACGACGACCAGTATTAGATGCTTGTGAGCGAGGCAAGAAGAAAGTTTTGCAAAATACTTGATCATCACAACATGTGTTGCAATCATCAGCATCACAACCAGTGCAATCACCACAGCTTGACGTGCATGTGTTAGTTAGCGAACCTGTTGAACAACTACCTGTTGAACATGCTGCAACTGCTACACCAGCAGTAAGCAACAATACAACTGATAGAAATCCTTTAAACAAATGTTTCATATTTACTCCTTTTCAGATCCAAGCCTTTGGATTTGAATTTGTTTTTTCTAAACATATTACAAAAAAATGAATTATTTTTTACCTTATTATTTAAGCTCCTCCTTTCGATAAGTAATTTTGTATAACTTTCAAAGCAGTACATACGTACCGATTTTCATATTTATTATGAGCAAACGTTAGTACATTTGAAATCGCAAGTCAATAATGTCTCGCAACCTCACAAATCTCATGGTGCACAGTATACTCTTCTGATTTAATTCTTGTAAAGTTTTTTGTATGTAAATCTTCACGCAATCGGGCTAATGGGATGGTCGCATCCTCGATAATGCCTTTAGTTCGGTTGTTTTGTGGTGCCGGCAGCTGGGATGCATCTCCTGCAAATGGGATCGGAGATGTTGATTTTTTCAAAAAAGTTGTTTTTTATGGTGTATATGTATTTTTGATTTTTATTGTATTGCTTCATTAATTTGATATGTGGTAATAAAAAGGAATGAATAGATTTAATAATAAAGGAAACAGCAATGATAAAAATATCTTCAGATAGTGGGCATCGAATTTTGGCCTTTACTGTTCTGGCTACATTGTTTTTTTTAGCGATATCATTATATACCCATTGCCCAACTGATCCATCATGGTTTTATTTTTCAACATTTGGTGAACCAATTGCAAATGCGTTTGGTATTGCTGGATCTTATTGTTCCTCATTGCTTTTATATGTTTTTGGGAGCACTGCCTATTTATTGCTGATTTTTGGGGCCTATATATTTTGGATAGTTATTAAGCGATATTCATTCAACTCTATCGCTGATCGTATTAGCGCTTGCTTGGTGCTGATTTTTGTTACAATGATACAGCAAAGTCGCTATAGTTTTTCCCAAACCAGTTCTGCGTTGCCAGGTGGAATTGTTGGGCATTTGATGAATCAATATCTTTTTGCATCATATAATGTAGTGGTAGTAGATCTTTTTTTATTCATGATGATCTGGATTTCATTTGTGGTTTTCTCTCGTTTGTTTTTTATGTCAGAAGTAGGATATGCCATAGAAGTTTCTCAATTGGTGGTTGTCCGAGTTGGCAATGCGATGCATACATTATATGATGGTTTATCAGAAAAATTGATAAAAAAATCAGACACTAGTTCGTATGCAATACCTACTCCCGAATTACAACCACTATTTGCAGCGGAAGAAGATCAAGTAAACGATTCATTATATAAAGATAGTTTTGTGGCTCAATCGCAAGTTCCTGATTTCTATTCTGAGAGTTTGCCTGAGCAAGAAGAAGCAGGGCAAACTTCTTTGAAAGAAGCGGATGTTAGTTTTGTTGAGGAATCGCCGACGTATCATGAGCCTGTATATAATGAACCAGCCGAAGCTCAGTTTTCATCGGCACCTGTTTATGATCAACCTCAAGTAGTTGAGCCGCAAATTCAAGAGCAACCAATTAAACCTTCAAAGCCATATGAGTTGCCACCAGTAGATATTTTTGTGCCACCAGTTATTACAGCACATGATCAACAAGCCCAAGAAGAGGTGCAAGAGCGCGCGCGTGTCTTGGAAGAAAAACTTGAATGTTTTGGTGTGCATGGCTCAGTTGTATCTATTAAGCATGGGCCGGTTGTTACATTATTTGAGTATAGCCCTGATATAAATACAAAAATTAGTAAGATAATGTCGCTTGAAGATGATCTTGCTCTTGCTCTCCAAGCATTGAGTATTCGCATTATTGCACCTGTTCCAGGAACTTCTTTTGTGGGGTTTGAGGTAGCAAATAAGGATCGGAAATCAGTTTCTTTTTCGACGATTGCTCGATCAGAAGCTTTTGAAGAGTTTGATGGGGCATTGCCATTAATTTTGGGGCAAAACACCATTGGCGATACAGAAGTAGTTGATTTAGCATCAATGCCTCATCTTTTGATTGCAGGTTCAACCGGTTCAGGAAAATCGGTAGCACTTAATGCGATGCTAATGAGTCTGGTTTGTAAACGTACGCCTAAAGAACTGCGTATGATTTTAATTGATCCAAAACGGCTTGAATTTGCACCGTATGTGGATATGGCGCATCTGCTTGTGCCAATTATAACCCACCCGAAAAAATCAATTCCAGCATTGAAGTGGGTTGTGCAAACAATGGAAGAGCGGTATGAGATGATGGCGACTTCTGGTGCGCGAAATATTTCTGACTACAATAGGATATTAAAAAATCAAGGGCGTGAGACTTTGCCATTCATTGTGGTCGTGATAGATGAGCTTGCTGATCTTATGATGACTGCCGGTAAAGAAATTGAAGGACTGATTGTGCGGATTGCACAAATGGCTCGAGCTTCAGGAATACATATGATTGTAGCTACACAACGACCATCAGTTGATGTGATTACCGGTTTAATTAAGGTAAACTTTCCTAGCAGGATTTCGTTTCGGGTAACATCAAAAGTTGATTCGCGAACTATTTTAGATGGCATGGGTGCGGAAAAATTATTAGGTAAGGGAGATATGCTTTTCTTAAATTCTACTTCTTCTGGTTTGCAACGTGTGCATGGAGCATACATTTCCGATAGTGAAATTTCTGAAGTGGTATCACATATTCGTGCACAGCAAAAGCCAGACTACCTTGATCTCACCCCTATTATTGAATCGGGCAAAAATGATATGATGCATGATGAAGATGATGAGTTGTATGCAAGCATTATTCAGTTTCTTGAGACAATTGATGAGGTTTCTATTTCCTTATTGCAGCGACGATTTAGAATTGGATACAATCGGTCTGCGCGTCTTATTAATATGCTTGAAAATCAAGGACGCATTATGATGAGTGAGGGTGGTAAAGTTCGAAAAGTGGTTAGGGAATAATTTATTTGATTTTAATAATTTTGTCTTGACAAATGATCAAAATCAGGCCATTTTTTTCATGAAATAAAATTCGTTTGGTGCTTAAATTGATGTAGTGTGGAGAGAAGTAATGTTGTTTAATGAGCAATTTTTAACTGAAATGCTCGGGGCTCAGGTATTGTCGGGAAAACTAAAACCTGGTTTGAATTTTTGTGTTGATTCGCGATTGTGTAAAGAGGGAGATTTGTTTGTTGCGTTGCAAGGCAATAATATTGATGGTCATTCCTTTTTAAATGATGCTATTGATGCAGGAGCCTCTGGCTTAATTCTGGCAAAGAATAAAAAAAATATTTTCGATAAAATTGATGCGAAGCGTACAAAAAACCTTTTTGTAATGTTGGTTGATAATCCATATGATGCATTAATCACTATGGCGCGTGTTTGGCGCCAGCAGTTTAATTGTCCGGTAGTTGGTATTACTGGGTCTGTAGGTAAAACGTCTACATGCGAATTGATATCTCGCATGTTCAATATGAATAACATTTCTCATCTAGTAACTCAGGAAAATCAGAACTCGCAACTAGGTGCTGCATTAACCTTGTTACGTATGCGGCCTGAGCATGAGGTGGCAATAATAGAAATGGGTGTGAATCATCGTGGTGAGATGGATCGTTTAGCTTCATTAGTGCAACCTACAATTGGTTTAATTACTGCAATTGGGCATAGCCATATGGAAGGGCTTGGTTCAATCAGTGATATTGCGGCAGAAAAGCGAGATATCTTTAAATATTTTAAAGAAGATTATATTGGGGTGATTAATGGGGATCAACAAGAACTAACGCGAGTAGCATATAGGCATCCGGTTGTAAAAGTTGGGCAAAAAACCACCAATCAAATTCAAGCGCGAAAAATTCGTCTGATTAATAATCGTATTCATTGTGTGTTGAAATTATATGGAAAAAAACATTCAATTATAATTCCTACTAATCATCATGGAATAATTTCTAATGCGTTATCGGCTGCAGCAGTTGCACATTTATTGAATATACCAAATGAGATTGTGATTAAAGCTATCCAAGAGCCGTTTGTGGTAGCAGGCAGATTTGAAGAAAAATCATTAAAAGGTGGTACGGGTATTATTATCAGTGATTGCTACAATGCAAATCCAGAGAGTATGAAAGCGGCATTACTTGCCTTACAAGAACGTTCAACTTCTGGCAAGAAGATAGCGGTTCTTGGTGATATGGTCGAGTTGGGTGCCAATGGGCCATTCTGGCATAGACAATTGGGAAGGTTTTTAAGAAAAATCCCTTCTTTAGACCATTTGGTACTCGTTGGTGATATGATGGAATGGACAAAATCTACACTTCCGATAGGATTATCAGTAGAGCATGTGCCAACGTGGCAGAGTGCTGTTTCATTACTTGAAAAAAAACTTGATGCAGAGACTGTGGTTCTCGTAAAAGGTTCCAATAAAATTGGGCTTGATAACTTAGTTTCAAAGTTTGCTCAAAAGCAGTAGGTTTTTTTACTATATTCTTTAAAAAGGTCCCTCGATACACTCAACTATGTTGAGCACACGGGATGAAGTAGTGGATTCTTTTTTTAGAACTTATGCGCTTACTTGAGCTAGAATGTTGAGCGTTTTATATTGATGTTTTGTTTGTTGTAGCGTTTTGAAATAAAGATAAAATAATAATTTACTTCATCCCGAGTGAATCACAACGTGATTTGTATCGAGGGACCAGATAAAAAAATAATGGGAATGTAGGGACGATATTATGTGGTCGGGAATGTTGTCAGGGGTAATATCAGCAATATTTGTAGGTGCTTTTTTTAGGTTGTTAGACCTAGTTTATAAGCAGAGGGAGCTTCTCGCTTTGCTTTATGCTTTTCAAAACGAATGTAAATATAACATTGTAAAGAGAGGGAATTCTAAAGTCCCATTTCAATTGTCTTGGTTAGTATCAATTTCCAGAAATCTGAATTTTTATGAACAATGTCCTGATATAGCTACAATAAGTCTAGATGCATATGAGCTTGCAAAAGATATGAATACTGGATTTTCAACTCGAACATATGAAAATGGTGTAAAACTTGTAATTAGAACTATTCAAGACATGTTTGAAGAGATAGAACTTAAGATTGAAGATGCGCTACCAATGCTGAAGAAGCGTACAAGTATTCTTGGGTATTTGTGTTGGTGGTTATTTTTAAGTAGGTGCAAAAAAACTAATTAATTAAAAGGGTCCCTCGATACAACCCACCCTACGCCAAAGCTTCGGAGGGCCACTCGGGATGAAGTAGTGGAATGGTTGTTTAGAATTTGAAAGATTACTAGAAGTTAAATGTCTCATATCTTGTATGGTGATTTCAGTTTGTTAAGAAAACATATTATTTACTTCATCCCGAGTGAATCACAAAGTGATTTGTATCGAGGGACCCTTTAAATGCCTTATAAATCTATTAGAGAAAATCATCATGGATTTCTATGTATATATAATAAAGTGTAGTAATGAATCATATTATATAGGCCATACTAATAATATTGATAAACGTTTGTCTGAGCATGATGAAGGTACAGGGGCACATCATACTCGTTTACGCAGGCCGTTTGAATTAGTTTACTTAGAAAGATATCAAACTCGCAAAGAAGCATTTTGGGTTGAGCGTAAATTGAAGGCATGGTCAAGAAAGAAAAAGGAAGCATTAATAAGTGAAGATTGGAAAGAGCTCTCTAGATATTCAAAGAAAATATTTGAGTGAATAGGTAAGAAATAAGGGTCCCTCGATACATTTTTACTTCGTAAAAACACTCGGGATGAAGTAGTGGGAAAAGTGATTTTGTAGTTGTATAGCAACTGAATCTATGAGATGCTTAATAAAATACTAAAATTTATTAACTTCATCCCGAGTGTTCAATGTAGTTGAATGTATCGAGGGACCAGATTAAAAGATAAATGGCATTCATGGAAAACAAAATTTATCACAAGCCGGTTCTAATCCAAGAAGTTTTGGAGTATCTCAATCCGCAACCGGGTAAGGTTTATATTGATGCTACCTTTGGGGGTGGTGGTCATACACGTGCAATTTTGCAAAAAGAACCTAAATGTTCTGTGATTGCGATCGATTGGGATATGGTTGCTTTTGAGCATAATCGTGAAAAAATTGAACAAGAGTTTCCGGGAAGAGTTCGTTTTATTTGGGGGAATTTTGCTCATCTTTTACGTCTTTTAAAAAAAGAAAAAATAGACAAAGTTGATGGTATTCTTGCCGATTTTGGCACCTCGAAATTTCAAATACATCAGCGACCAGGTTTTTCGTTTAATCAAGATACTTTTTTGGATATGCGGATGTCTCCCGGGCATCAAAAATTAACCGCCGGTAAAATTCTGAATACATTTGTGGAAAAGGATATCGCTGATATTTTATTTGAGTATGGGGAAGAACGACAATCCCGAAAAATTGCACGAAAAATTGTGGAAGAGCGTGCAAAAAAATATATAAAAACAACGGGTGATTTAGTAAAAATTATTGAAAGTATTATTCCTCGCCGAGGAAGAATACATCCAGCAACCAAAACTTTTCAGGCTCTGCGAATTGTAGTCAATAGGGAACTAGAAAACATTAGCACCTTTTTAAAAGCTTCGATGCAGGTTGTGCGGCCAGGTGGGCGAATTGTGTGCATTAGTTTTCATTCATTAGAAGATCGCATTGTTAAACAGTTTTTTAAACAGCAAACTATTGGTCGAGATCCGCTTTTAGAAATCCTCACACGCAAGGTAGTTAAGGGGACGCCAGAAGAAATTGAAATTAATCCATCAGCACGATCCGCGCGATTACGGGCAGCAGAAATTCTCTAAGTTTGACAAACGATACTGATCTGATTAGAGTTGGGGGAATAATAAGCAGGTAGCCTCCTTTGAACTTCTTGGTTGAGCATTCTTATCTTAGTCGAGCAGTAAAAACAGGCAACATAGAGTAAAGAATTTGCCACAAGGGTTTGATATGACAATCACAGAAGTGAAGATTTTCCCAGTAGAAGATGGTGGTCGTTTGAAAGCATATGCAACTATGGTGCTTGATGATGCGTTTATTATCCGTGATCTCAAGGTGATCGACGGAGACAACGGATTATTCGTCTCAATGCCGTCTCGACGTAAAAAAGATGGTTCATTTCGGGACATTGCACACCCATTAAATGCTGAAATGCGAACAACAGTTGAGCAAACGATAATTAATGAGTATAATGACTTCACTGGAGCTTAATTAGAGTTTCAGTTCCGTTTTTTTAACGGGGGATTTTGGGGCGTAGCCAAGTGGTAAGGCAGCGGTTTTTGGTACCGCCATGCGGAGGTTCGAACCCTCCCGCCCCAGCCAGTTGCTTTAAAGGAATGGCTAAAAAATTAAGATAACATTTGATAGAACCTGACGAAGACTGCCCGAAGAAGCCATCGGCGAAGACGGGCTTTTTTATGAACACACTTTTATTTCTATCACTTGTTGTTATATTCACATATATTCTGATAGATTCACTCAAGTTACTTATATAGTTCATAAATCAAAGGTGAGTATGAAGCTTTCTTTTATCCAACGAATCGGGAATATGGGATTTCTCGGATTTCTAGGTTTTCTAGGATTGATCGATCCTAATCTTTACAATCTTTTTATGCTTTTCAGTTTATTCTTTTTATATCATGCGCATTCTATGAGCCTGCTTGGTTATCTTGGGTTGCTCGGATTTCTCGGTTTTTCCGGCTTTTGGAATGCACAACTATTCCCACTTTTTTATCTGTTCTTTTTGTTTTTCTTAGGATTTAGAAAAATAGGTGAGTGATTTATTCGCCTTGATGAACATTAGAACAATGGGCATCACATTTGCTTGTACCATCCGCATAGCCATGTTCGCAACCTGCTTTTCTGCAATTTGATACACATTGATGGTGACTGTTTCCTGGATCATACCCAGTGCATGTTTTTGATCGAGCTGTATGAAAACATAAGAGACCAAAAATAGCGATTAATCCAGCGATAATTACTGCCCAAATTTTCATTTTCTTTCTCCTTATAAGCTTATAGCAAAATTATGCAATAACTAACAGGTAGCTATTATATGCTAAATTTGCTGTGAATAACAATATGTTTGTTGGTAAAATTCAAGGTAGATGTTTTATTATTAACTTAATGTTACGTTTTAATGAGTTGTTTTGTGAGCATCTCATGATCGGTATCACTCCCAGAAGAATCCAGCTGATCAAGAAGAAACTGTTTGATTGATATATATTTTTCTTTTATTGTCCCTTCTAATTTTTGAGTTCCTTTGAGTGATTGGGAAAATTTTAGAACATCATTGCGGTATTGTGTATCTTCTTGATCAAGATTTTTATTTTCTGGATAGGTTTGATCAAGAAGGTTTTTTAATTCAGTGATTTTTCTTTTAACTTTGCGTCCTGTGGGGTTTGAGTTGATGGTAGATGTAACTACTGGACTATGTGAGCCGGTTTTGATAAGACGTTTTTGAGCAATTCCAGAATGGAGCATGTTGTTGTTTTTTTCAAATAAACTAAGAAGGAATTCTGTTGAAGGTCGTTTTTTTGCATCCATATTCCAACAAGATTTAATTATGGATGTAAAATCCTCCGGAGTATCAGTTGGTATTTCAGGCATATTTCCATCTTTAATAAGGTCTCGGATAGCATCTGAATGAGCTTGCCAATATGGTAGCTTTCGGGTGGCTAGTTCCCACAAGATCATACCGTAGGCATATATATCACTTTGCTTGCTGCAGCTTCTTCCACGTAGTAATTCTGGCGCCATCCAAAATAATGTTCCAGTAGATTGTGTCTCCCTAACTTTGGGAGTTGAGGCAGTTTCTCTTTTTATTATTGATAGACCAAAATCCGTAAGGCTTGCTCTGTACTTGCCATCTTGTTTTGCGGTAAGTACATTCAGGCTTTTTAAATCTCGATGCACAATGTTTTTTTTATGGAGATAAATTAAAGCTGAAGTAATATCAATGGCTAACTGTTTTCTATCATCCCAAGTAAGAGGAATTTTGCTTTTCAGCAAATCATATAAAGACCCACTTGGCTTATAGCGCATCACCATGCAATAGGGATCTGGTTTTGTGCAAATGCCAAACAACGAAATAATATTAGGGTGGTTAAGCTTTTGCCAAATTTCACTTTCTTGTTTGAACTCTTCTTCGCTCTCAGTCGACATGTTTTTCATATGGAGTTGTTTTACCGCAACATCTTGACCGAGCCATTTTGCTTTGTATACATCACCAAAACCACCAGATCCGATTTTGGATCCGAGTATGATATCAGAATAGTTAATGATATTTCCGGGTTGCAGTTTTATAGGGATTGATTGAGGTACAGGTTTGGTACTGTTCTTCGTCCGTGGTATTGTTGGTTTATGATGTGATCTTTGGCTAGGGCGTCGAGGAGGATTTTTGTCCACTCTTTTAGCAGTTTTTTGATATATGGGAGGGCCGACTTGTTTGGAAGACGTCTTTGGTTGGCTATCATTGGGTAATTTTTTTTTAAGGAGTGCTACGATTTCGTGGCAGCTCCGTTTTTCTGCAAGTTCTATAGGTAGGTATATGTTTGGGTGTTTCCCAAATTTTTGTTGAGGATTAGCTCCGGCAGTGAGTAAGAGTTTCACTATGTTGACTCGATTATTATAAATCGCAGAGCATAATGGAGTATCCTTGTTATAGTCAGGAATATTTGGATCTGCGCCATACGCTAAAAAGAGTTTAATCATGGCTGGTTTGTTATTTTGGCAAGCAACATGTAATGGTGTTTTTCCATGACTGTTTTTTATATTAATCGAGCAAGAGTAACTTGCTCCATGTTTAATTATTCTATTAGAAGCTGCCAAGCGGCCATTTCGATCTCTCATCAGTGGAATAAGGAAGCGACCGCGTGATAATCGATCTTTAATCCATTTAATATTTCCACCTATAACAGCAGCATAAATAGGATCTTTAAGTGTGTGAACTTGTTGAAATAAGCTGAGGGCGAGTAATAATATGAGTTTTTTCATGATTTAATAATCTATCCAATATTATGATTTCATTAGTTGACTATGTTGTTGTTTTTTTATCTTTTGAAATGCTCGATTTAAATTTATTCTAGTAACACCAACAGTAGGTTTGCAACTCTCTAATGCATGCTCTACAATACCTGTAATATCTCGTCCTGAGAAATTTTTAGTTTTTTTGCTCAATTGCTCTATAATGTTGCCAAGTTCGTATACTTTCGCAATAGTTCCAATGGCACGTTGAAGTATCAGTTTTCGTTCTTCCTGCGTTGGTAGAAGGACATTAATCTTTTTCCCTTTTAAGAATTTATTTTGGATTGAGCGATCAAGTTCTTTAATTTGATTGGTTTTTCCTACTATAATCAGTTGATTGTTTGGTTGACTCATTTCATGTTTTAATTGAGTAACACCTGCGGATGTTTTTCCACCGATACGGTCGATGTCATCAATAAGGATAATGCATGGTGTTTGCGACCGAGCTTGTTTAAATGTACGGATAATATCACTTGCTGCAGGGCTATGCAGTTCGAAGCAGTTACATTGAGTTTCATATGCAAATGCTCTAATTGATAACGTCTTGCCGGTACCCGGAGGCCCTACAAGCAAGAGTGTGTTGGGTGCTTTCTTGCCATTCATAAAGAATTCATATGATTTTTTCTGGCTAATCATAATATCTTTTAATGTATTAATAATTTCCGTGTTACCGATAATATCAGAAAAGCGAGGAGATTTTGCTAAGTTAGAGTGGAGTAAGCCATCGATAGATGCTCGTTTGTTTCTACGGGCAAAATACCGTGGTATACGCCCTAATTTATCTCGCATTGATACTGAGGCGCCAAGGTGTTTTAAAAGCGCAATTGTGGATTTGTGGTTCTTGCGTGTTGCATGGTGCAATGCTGTTTCTAAATTAGCGTTTGTGCCGTTTAGATCGCATCCTGATTCATAGAGCATTTTTATGCAACTGTTTCGACCACACTGTGCGGCATATATGAGTGGAGTATTTGAGCGAGCGTCGGCTAATGTTATGGTAGCATTACAACGGATAAGCGTTTGAGCAACTTCTTTATTGTTGTGGAGGATTGCAATGTGGAGCGGAGTAAGTCCTGCACTGTTTTTATTATTAAGTAGCGTATCGCTGTTTTTGAGTAATAATTTTATTGATTGGGCATCACCATTAATTGCGCCAGTGTGTAATGGGGTGTTGCCCCATTTATCTTGTGCAGAAGGATCGGCGCCTTTGCGTAAAAGTTGAGCTACGGTTTCATGAGATCGGTTTTGTGTTGCCCAGTGGAGAGCGGTTCTTTTATGTGTATCACGATTATGGATTCCTTTGCCTTTCTTGAGCATTTTTTTAATAGCTTTTTTATTGAAACTTTCCGTTGGTCTCACCACACCACCATAAGAATTTACAATAACGGCAGGGATAGTATCTTCTTGTTCATCATCAGATTCATCCATGTTTACGCCCATTTCATATAATCGTGATTGATGATTATGCTTTATGAGTTCTTCTTTTAGGGCATATTCAAAATCCATAGTTTCTATCGTTGGTGCCGCTCGCTCAGTTGCATGTTTACCTGCTGAAAAAATTATTTCTTCTAGATGAGTACCAGAAAAATTATTTGTTTGATGAGCAATTGCATAGAGTAGTTCATCTGAGATGTGTGCACATGGAAGATACATTGCTGCAAGTGATTTTAGTATGTTGTATCTGCCAGTTACGTCTGGTTTATTAGTTTTTAAAACCGTTTCAAATTTTGTACGTATAGTATTAATAGTTTCCGGACTGATAAATTTGAGCGAGCTAGAAGAACCCACAGTAAATATTTGATCATTGCTCGATAAATTCTTTATTTCAGTGGCAATGATATTTAATTGTTCGTTTGAATTGATTTGGTTGATGTAGATTAATGTTGGTGCCATTTCTTTTGCTTGTTCAAAGAGTTCTTTGATGTTCGTTGCATTGCTATATGGTAGGAATGTGTAGCCTAAACGTAGTGCTAAACCTTGAGCAAGTGAAGTTTTTCCGGTGCCATGAGGACCATGCAAAAAGAGGGATGGAGCTTTATATGCCGTTGAAACAGCAGTTTTTTCTCCGTGCGGATTCTCTAATTGATGGTCAGCAATTTGCTTTAGTTTGCTCACAATAGTGTCGATGCCGTAGATGTTATCTAGGCCTGGTCGTGGGTGTAAAATTGTTTCTAAGAAGTTGTTATTATGTTCGTAGGCCCAATAAATTGGCAGCCGGCCTTTATTATCTCTAATCGTTGGATCTGCACCCATGAGCATAAGTAACCAGGCGATGCATTCATTTTCCTGCTCCACTGCTAAATGCAATGGAGTTTTGCCTTCTTTGTTAGTTGCATTAATCTTTAATCCAGCAGGGGGGTGCAATTCAGGTGCATGTTGATTGAACTTAAATGGATTCTTAACATTGAGTTTCTCTGCATTCTCTTTAAAAAAATCTACAAGAGTTGTTCCGATTTTAGGACCAACGCCCACTGCTGATCCAGCAAGATTGAGTGATATCTCTATAGTTTTTCCAAGTATAACTTTGGCACCTTTTTTTAATAATTTTCCAACTTTTCTAGCTTTTGAGTTGCCCTTCAATTTTTTGTGAATACGTTGGGCATCTCTGAAGATTTTTTCTTTATTTGGTAAGTTGAGTAATAATGGCACGAGTCTGTTTGCATGTTTGGATTGCGTAGCAAAATGGAGTGCATTGTTTCCAGTTGCAGGATCGGAACCCTGAAGGCTTACCCCCGTTTCAAGAACTTTTTTTAAATCTTTTTTTGTCCCAGAAGCTAATGCTTTTTTTAATGAAGGATTGATTGTAACTGAGGATGAAACAGTAGAGAGTGTAATTGTTTGCAGAAGTGCGAGATCATCCTCTTGTGTTTCGAAAATTTTTGGGAATTCTTCTTTAACGATATTAATGATTTGGGAAGAACAATTTAAGGAGAGAAAGCCTTTTTCTGCAATAGCACCATCTTCAAGAAGGATCTGTACAATATCAGAAAAGTTACCTTGAGCTGCTAAATATAGAGGTGTCAATTTTGTATTATTTGGCTCATAGTTAGGTTCACAAAGATCATCAACGAAATATTTGATAATATTTTTTTGCCCAAATTGTGCTGCCAGGTGAAAGGGGGAATTGCCCTCATCATTTGTGCATTCATTGTCACAACCTGCTTCAATTAATAATTTGGTTATCTCTAGATTTCCATGTTGAACTGCATGATGAAGAGGACTGTTTTTTTGAGAATCAAGAAGCGAAAGGACAGTTTTGTTTTGCTTGATAGCATGCTTTATTGCAGGAATGTTATTATTGATGATCAATTGAAAAATATCCTCCAGTTTATTCAATTTCGAGGAGGCAGCCTTACTAGCTAGCGATGATTTAGCTGGCTGAATAATCTTTGTAGACATTATAGATGTTGAGGGACTTGGGGTTATTGGGGTTGGCGAAAAGGAAGAGATAATCCTTGATGTGTTTAAATGATGTTTGTCTTGTGCCACTTGGGCTGAAGTTTTATGTTTTTTGTTTTCAATGGTTTTATTCGCTCCATTTTCTAGAAGGATCTGCACAATTGCATCATGTCCTTTTTCAGCAGCTCTAAAAATGGGTGTGTTGCCATATTTGTCTTGAGCATTAATATTCGCACCATGCTCAATAAGAAGGTGGACGCACTTAGCATGATTTTCACGAGCAGCCCAATGAAGTGGAGTATATTTCCATCGATCTTTTATGTCTACAGGAAGGCCTTGTTCAATGAGATATTGTGCGATTTTATGTTGATTTTTTCCAACAGCGAGATGAAGGGCCGAAAGTTTGTTGTCTTCGTGGGATTTAATGTTGGCATCTTTTGAAAGAAGAAGCTTTACGATATCAAGATGACCTTTTTGTGCAGCATAGCAAAGAGGAGTCCATCCAGTTTCATTTTTTGCTTCAATATTGGCTCCTTTTTCTAGCGCATACCGAGCGATTTTTATATGTCCATTTCTGCAGGCCCAATGAAGGACAGTTTTATCAGAGTCATCAGCATCATCTACATTTGATTTGTTTAATAGTAGTTTTACTTTGTGTAGATTTCCTTGCTCGGCGTATTCAAAAATTGTGGTACAGTTGATTGAGTTGAATAATGTTTGGCAGATAAGTAAGAGATATAATAATTTTTTCATTCATTTGATCCTGATATTAAATAGATGAAATAAGGGCGTGGAATATGCATTATGATTATATAATTCAGCATACTCGTTAAGTGCAAATTCACAAAGAAGTTTCATTTACGTTTTAATCGTTCGCGTCATTGGCATGTCAGGATCTGAATCACTGCCAGATGAATCGCTATTGGTAGATGGTGTATAAGTACTCCTGAGTTTGCGTTTTAATGGAGTTTTTATCGATTGAGATCTTGATGTTCCTCTCACTGAGCGTCGGGTTCTCGGGCGTCTTGTTTTTCTTCTTGTGGAGGTTTTAATTCTGGTAGTTCTTCTTGGAGGTCTTGTAGATGTCTTTTTAGTTGATAGTACTGAAGTCTTAGAGGTGCTCGAAACCAAAGGTCTGTTATGGTGTTTGATTGTTGATCGTGTGCGTGGTGCTGACCGGGTTAAACGGGGAGAGTTGCCAAATCTGCGAGAGTGTGCAGCATTTCCTTTCACAGCAGAAGATGATTTGGTTTTAAGTTTGCCGAGCTTGTTGAGTATTTCATTAAGACTAGGACGTTTTTTTGTATCCATTGACCAACATTGTGTGATGAGAGCTGTGAATATAGTGGGGATTTTTTTAGGGATATCAGGGGTATCACCATCTTTAATAAGAGTTGAGATCACGCTTGGATGAGCATCTTTGAATGGAAGTTTTCTACTTGCAAGTTCCCAAAGAATCATACCATAGGCATAGATATCGCTTTTTTTAGTACAAGGCTTTCCCCGGAGAAGTTCGGGTGCCATCCAAAGAAGGGTCCCAGAAGATTGGGTAGCTTTTGTGCTACTGGTTATTGTCTCATTTTTAACAATCGAAAGGCCAAAGTCTGTGAGTGAACCGCGATAATTTCCTTCTTGTTTGGCCACAAGGATATTCAAGCTTTTCAAATCGCGATGAAGCATTTTTTTACTATGGAGGTATTCAAGTGCCGAGCCGATATCAAGAGCTAGTTGCTTACGATTGGTCCAGGTGAGCCGTTGTTTACTTTTCAGTAAATCATATAGTGAACCTTTCGGTTTATATGGCATAATCATGCTGTATGGGGCTGGAGGTATGCAGATTCCAAGCAATGGAATAATATTAGGATGGCGTAATTTTGACCAGATTCTAGTCTCTTGTTCGAATTCTTTTTGCCCATCTTTTGATAAGCGTTCCATATGCAACTGCTTTACTGCAACATCTTGATGTTGCCATCGAGCTTTATAAACAGAACCAAAACCACCTTCACCCAGCTTCTCGCCTAGCTTGATTGTGCTATAGTCCAGAATGAAATCGGAAACCGTACTGCTAAATTTGGTAGACCGTTGGGGTGCTGTGTTGGGTGCCAGATAACTTGTTTGGGTTGCTTTCTGCGAAGCTTTTAAAGTGATGACAACTTGTTCTAAATTTTTTTTAGTTTCTTCACTTGCATTTGAAAGTGCGATATTTGTTAAGTCTAATGCAGTTTCATACGTTGTGGTTTGAGCTTCACTGTTGGCACCTTTTAATAGTAAGAATCGAACAACTTCAAGATTTCCAGATTGCGCAGCTGTATGAAGTGGGGTAAGATTGTTTTCTCCGAGAGTATTAAGGTTTGCGCTTTTAGTAATTAAATAATCAGCGATTTCTCGATTACGTGCTACATGTAATGGTGTTAATCCATTTTCATTTTTTTCATTGATTCGGGCTTTTAAACTAAATAATAATTTCACTATCTTTAGTGTGCCATACTGAGCTGCGCAATGGAGTGCAAATTGTTGATCTTTTTGAGATAAGGGATCAAATAACAGCCTAAATACTTTTTCCAAGTTTCCGGAATATTCTCCTCTGTAGATAGCATATTCAAGTGGTCGAGATTGTCGATAATGTTGTCTAGCATGTTTGTTTGCACCAGCTTTGAGGAGAAGCTTAATTATTGTTGCTTTGTTTTCGCCATAATCGTCACTAGCGAAATGTAGAGGTGTAGCTAGCCTCTCAGTTTGGGCACCAATATCAGCACCGGCGTCAATAAGAGATTTGACTGCGATTATATTATTATAACCGGCAGCACAATGGAGTGGTGTAGCGTTTTTGTGCCATCCACTATATTCATATGATGTTTTCACTTCAATATTCGCACCAGCTTCAATCAGAAGTTTTACGGTCTCAGTATTACCCGAGTAAATACATGAATGGAGAGGGGCCCATCCACTGCTGTTTTTGATATCTACATTCGCTCCCGCGTCAATTAAAAGTTTGGCGATTTCAGGGTGCGAAGATGCCCAATGGAGGGGGCTTGCTTTGCTGTTTTTGTTGGTACATTGTTTAGTCGTTGCGATAGCATCAACATTAAACTTTGCTTTAAGTAACAATTTCACAAGTTTAATGTTGCCCTTGCGGGCTGCCTCATGTAGCTTGCCAGAAAAGGAACTAGATGAATATAAAAGTAGCGAAATAATGCTTACCCAAAATATATGTCGTGGCTGTTTCATATATCACCTTTTGATCAAACAGAACTATCTATGTTCAATTTCTCTATAAAACAGTTAATAGTCAAGAAACTAATCATAATCGATCGTGTATCACGTTTTAACAGCTCCTGTGACTGGCATATCTGGATCAGAATCACTATCTGATGAATCAAGTTGAGAAAGAAGAAACCGTTTAATTGATTTGTATTTAGTTCCCTGATCAGTATCAAGTTTTTCTGAACCTTTTAATGATGTAAAAAATTGTAAAACAGTGTTTCGATATTCAATGTCTTCTTCATCCAAATCATCATCTTCTGGATATGTT
>SDBT01007910.1_pt1 | contig 17445 bp, 15 predicted proteins | sample 2277101 | NCBI WGS metagenome assembly SDBT01 (sample SAMN10404973, study PRJNA504765) | marine sediment metagenome | isolation source: marine sediment core GS10_PC15, 103 cmbsf | place: Arctic Ocean: Southern Knipovich Ridge | collected 2010 | reverse complement strand
ATTATATTTTTTTGAGATGATAGTAATATCTCATAATTAAGATTTTTAAATTCTATTATCTCTATTAAAAAACTTCGTGTATCTTCGTGTGCTTCGTGGTAAATAATTTACGATTTGTTTGCAACATCGCTGCGGTATGAATAGATCAGGCTAATAATTATAGGATAATTAATTCAAGAGGCTAACCGGATATCACTTCTTCAGAATGGAGGATCTGTGGATGAACCTCTTTGTTAACATCCCGAGCGAGGAGTTTAATTGTTTGATCCTGACTATTCCTAATTTGTTCAAACCAATCAATCATTCCAAATATGCAGGGTAAACCGGAACTCTCATGGGTCCCGCCTTTGATCGTCACCAAATCAATGTCCACCTCTGTCTGGTTTGTTAATCGGTTTATTGTATTAAGAACATTGCTGTAAGGAACATCCTCATCAGCATCGCCATGAAAAAACCTGATCCGGGTATTTGGAGACCAATCAAGCAGGGTGTTTTCCTCCATGGCATTTTTAATTTCCGGCTCTCTGCCGTTTAGATAATTCGATATAAATTCAGGCTTTAAGAGTGTTGAGACCTTTTTAGGTAATTGGTTGTTTACGTCTGAATAGGATCTTGTCCCATCAAAGAATCCCGGCATCATGGAGACATAAGGCGAATTGAATATATCCTCCAGACGGTCCCAGCCATAAATTTCATTGTAAGCAGTCATCATGAAGGCTATGTAAACTGGCGATGGATAGTTATCCTGACTTAGTACAGCATGCACAACCCTGGCTAAGTCATATGGTCCGGCCATTGGTGCTACGGCGATCAATTCAAATTCATAACTGTAGTCCTCCTCAATTTCTTTCTGTGTTGCCAGGGTCGCATACCCTCCTTCTGAATATCCGGTAAGAAATAAATGACCGGATAGATTCAAATCCTCTGTCTTGCCGTAATGGATTGTGGCCCGAATCATATCGATTATAGAAATTGCTAATGATTTTGCATGAACATAAGGATGAAGCTCTTTCGATACACCGTACCCCAGATAATCAGGAACACAGGTCAAATATCCAAGAGAAGCGGTCATCAACCCTCCAACACCTTCTACAGAATTCATTGCCCCTTCAGATGCTACCTGGGTGCGTTTTATGACGGTGCCATGATTTATTGATAGTACTGGTATAATACCCGATGTTACGGGCACCATGATCGCACCAGAGGCCCGCAGGAGCGTACCTTTTGAATCCGTCGTCTGATACTCAATTTTTATAACCTTAACTGTGTATTTAAATATGAGATTATGGTCTATATTCAGAAAATTAAGAATTTGTGTAATCTGCTCAGGTGTATAAGTGGCTAATTCCTCTGTGTCCAGTAGATGGCCCCGTTCATATACGGGCGCAGACTCAGGATTAACGGAGGCCTTATCACAACTGAAATTCAGTATTAAACAGACTATAAGAATCAGAAAGGTAGAGGGGAATGTTTTTTTCATTGTTGTGATCCTGATTTTGAATTTCTCAAAATTTTTATATTTGAATTTACGTTGAATGGGTTTAAAGGTTTCTTCTTCTTAATTACTAAAGTTTTTAGCAATATATTTTTATAAACTTCACCCTGGTCTATGAAGGTGATGTCCTGAATTTCCAGTAAAATTGTAAGTGGCGCAGTTCCTTTTTACTTTTAGTTATTACAGAACTAAACAACGTAACAAAGGAAACCGCGCCACGTAAAAAAGATACCGCCATCCGATTGTATTAGCAAGAAAATTAAATTCTTTTTACATAATAGTACTACAGAAAATGAAAATTGCCTTATCTCCGACCTTGGTTTACTTTAAAGTGAATATTTTGATTTAAAGGAAGAAGAAATTTATTGCAGCAGTTTACTTATTTGAATAATTGCAGGTGCTGCATCAGAGGTGATTGAAATGTGACCGGCAGGAACGTTCGAATCCTGAGGATTAATTCTGATGAGTTTAGCAGAAAATTGACTGGCAATGCTCTCTGACAAATGTCTTACAGTTGGAACGGCAGTACCGGCACCGACTTCTATGATAATCATTTTCCTTTGATTCCTTTTAAGCGAATCGAACCATGAGGTCAAACGAATATCTTGCTTACCGGTTCTGTGGGATACCCATGACCAATCGCTAAACATTAATATATTTGGCCTGGCGATCGCACCACACTGCTCACAAATAGGAAAAGGCTCTTGTGCCTCAAAAGTTTCTTCGTTAACATGGATAACTGTGTCTTCTGCAGACCAGATATTATCTGAACAGGGTCGGCTACATTGGAGATGATGAATTGAGCCATGGCATTCTTCAATCCTGTCGTCAGAAAATCCTGCTTTTTGAAACTGGCCGTCTACATTAGACGTAAAAACGAAATATTTCTCTATTTTTTTTGCTGCTAAATAGAGTAATTTTGTAAATCCTTCATGAGGTACGGTTTCCCGGTATAAATTCAGGCGATGTCCATAAAAGGCCCAGCCAATCTTTGGATCGGTATCAAACCATTTCGGATTAGCCATCTCATAAAATGGGATTCCAAGTTTAGCAATGGGTGGATAGGCCTTCCAGAATCCTTCATTCCCGCGAAAGTCCGGCAAGCCTGAATCAACCCCCATACCCGCTCCTGCAGTGACCAGCACAGCATCCGCCTGCCTGATATGTTCAGCAGCAATCTTTATTTTATCTACATCCATGAATGAGTTTCATTCTGATAAAATTTACTAATAGTATTATTCGATGCCTCTTATTTTTTCCATAAATTGAGCCCTGAGATAAATTTCGGGATTATAATCAGGCGAAAATCCGACCCGGCCTTTAAAGTCGTCGACAGTTTCAAACTGATATTTTGTCATCCATTCCTTTATTTCATCTACCATCCTGCCTATCAGATCTAAACCGTTTTTATAGAGAGCAGAAGCCAGTTGAACGGTTGAGGTGCCGGCCAGGATTAGTTTTATGACCCCTTCGGCTGTGTGGATACCGGTTGTAGCGGAAATATCACATGAAAGATTCTCTGAGAGTAACGCAACCCAGCGTATTATGGGGTGAATTTCTTCCTGCGTGCTAAATGAAAAGGTTGTTTTCATCATTAATTTATGAATATCGATATCCGGTTCGGTAAAACGGTTGAATAGCACCACAGCATCCAACCCTTTTCTGTCCAGTTGGGTAACCATGAAGGATAGTGATGTAAAGTTACGGCTAATTTTCATTGCAATAGGGATTTTCACTTTGGCTTTAATGGTTTCGAGAACATCAAAATAGATTCTTTCAATTGAAGCACTATCTACCTCAGGATCAATGGGGATGCTGAATACATTGAGTTCGAGCCCATCGGCACCCGCATTCTCAACTTTGAGTGCAAACTCGGACCACCATTTTGCAGACACGCAATTGATGCTGGCGATAACAGGAATATTGACCTTCTCCTTAGCTTCTGATATCAGATCGCAATAGGCATTTGGGCCATACTGCATCTGTAATTCAGCATTAAGATAATCATGTGCTTCGGGATGATAAGGTGCGGATTCACTCAATCCCCAGTCCTCCCGTGCTAATACTTCTTCAAAAAGACTTTTTATAATAACAGCACCCGCACCGGCTTTTTCACAGGCAACGATCTTATCAACGGAACTGGTAAGCCCGCTGCTGGCAACGATGATGGGATTTCTTAATTTAAGATTCATGTATTTCGTTTCAAGGCTTGGCATTGTTTTCTCCTATCGATATTTTTTGTTTGAAATTTTAATCAATACGATTCATAGTGCAGCCCAAGGCTGCCCCAAAGGAGTCCTTTGGACAAACAAATCTCAAATTTTGCTATGTCATCCCGTAGGGATCTTCCCTCGTGTAGATGCGATTTTGACACTCTGGAAGATTCATTCTGAATGACAATAAAACTTTGTTAAAAAACAAAGTTTTTGGCGATAATGGCACATAAAGATTAGTATAATAAAATTTGAGAGTTTTCTCTATAAAATGCAAGCCGGATTGTATGAATCTGATTCCTGATCTTGAAAAATTCAGGATAGAAAATTCCAATTGTATTTGGATCCCTGTAAACCGGATTATTTTTTGCATAATTGTAACCCTTATCGATATGATCCTGGGAATATTATAAGCCGGGATACAGTTAACTACTTTGTTTGAAACAATAATTCAAAGAATCGCATATATAATACCATTTAATATAAATTAACTATAGAAGGAGGTTAGAATGAAGAGATTAAGTTTGTCACTTTTTCTTGTTTTAATTTTAAGTTTGCCGGTTTTTGTGCAGGCAACAGAGTGGAAGTTTGATCAGTCTCATACTAATATTGGTTTTAGCATTACCCACCTGGTCATTTCCGATGTTACCGGTCGATTTAAAGAGTTTGATGGCACCTTAACATCAGATTCTGATGATTTCTCGGGCAGTCAGGTTAGTATTGTCATTAAGACAGCCAGTATTAATACAGATAATGAAAAACGGGATGGCCACTTGCGGTCTGCGGATTTCTTTGATGCAGAGAAAAATCCTGAAATCACCTTTAAAAGTACGTCTTTCGAAAAGGTATCTGATAAGAAATATAAGGTGTCAGGCAAATTTTCGATGAACGGCGTTACAAAAGATGTTGTTCTTGATGCCACATTGACCGGGGTTATAACAGATCCCTGGGGTGGTACAAGGGCAGGATTTAAAGCAGTGGCGACCCTTGAACGTTATGATTATAATCTGACCTACAATAAAGCTCTTGAAATAGGCGGCTTTTTGATCGGTAAAACAGTTGATATTATCATCAACGTCGAACTTGTCAAAAAATAGACACCGTTTTTTACATAACCGCAAAGATCTTATAATAAAAAATACAAAAATTGAAATTGCTGTGCCGCCCGCCTATATTTGGCGGGGGCAGGTCGCTGAGAGATGAATTATCCAGGATAGAAAAGTAAATGTAAAATAAGTAGAAAAAATTCGTGAAATTCGCGTTTAATTCGTGAAATTCGTGGACAAAATTCCTTTGCGAACTTTGCGCCTTCCTAGCGTCCTTGCGGTAATATTTTTTAGACAAAAACACCATCCCAGGTGGGTGGTGTTTTTTTTTGTAATACACCTTCCAGTTCATTTTTATCCATAACAACAACTTCAATTCTTTCTGCAATCAAATTTGCTTCTCCGGGCAAACGGGATTGAACTTTGCCGGTAATGATATAGGGTCCGTGGGTGCGAATCAAATGGCCGAATTTTGCATAAGTTTCCGAAAAAAGCACCACTTCGCAGAGACCATGCCTGTCTTCAAGGGTAAGAAATTTCATATATTGGTTATTATTGGTACGCACGCGCCGGGAAGTTACCAGCCACCCACAGATCTGCATTGTTTTATCTTTGTAATTCTCAATCTGGTTTGAAGGAGTTATGTTTGCCCAGTCGATATAATCTTCAAACAGGGTTAGCGGGTGAGCCTGAACCCCGAAATCCAGCATCTCCATTTCATTCAGTATTTTTTGGTAGGGTGTATAAGGAGGAAGATCCAGTTGAGCGGTCACGTATTCTGTCATTGTCCTTTTTTTCTTGTTCTTAAAAAATATTTTATTCAGAACAAGCAATTGTGGGGCACTTGGATGCAGCGATTGTAATGCGCCTGCTTTTATCAGATGGGCTGTTTCTTTTTCACCTGCTGCGGTACGGGAAAGAAAATCAAAAAGATCGGAAAATGGCCGTTTATATCTTTCCTGGAGGATTCTGTGGATGGTTGCATTGGTAAGTTCAAAAACAGGACTAAGGCCGGTGCGAATGGCTTGACCCTCGCAGGTGAAGTATTTGTCTGAATAGCTGATATCCGGTGGTAATAACGATATACCCATTCGCCGGGCCTCCTCAATATAAGCCATGCGCGAATAAAATCCACCCTGATTGTTTAATACCGCACACATATATTCTGTAGGGAAATAAAATTTTAAAAATGCTGTCTGATAAGCGATTGTACCATAAGTTGCTGAATGTGCCTTGTTAAATCCATAACCGACAAACTGAGAGAGGAATTTCCAGACGGTTTCTGCTTGGTCATTATTAAGACCGCGGGCTAAAGCCCCGCTGATAAAATCCTTGTAAATGGACATAAATTCTTTTTTCGTTCGCGATTTTGTCATTGCCCGGCGTAAGATATCTGCCTGGCTGAGCGTAAGTCCGGCAACAAAATGGGCAACCCGTAAAACCTGCTCCTGGTAAATAATGACCCCGTAAGTATCAGCAAGAGCAGGAGCAAGAGCAGGGTGGACATAAGTAGTTTTTTCCAATCCTGCCCGTCGGCGGATATAGACATCTTTCATGCCGCTTCCTGCCGCACCCGGGCGTATAAGGGCAACGGCTGCGATTACATCATCCGCATTTTGTATCTGCATCTTTTTAAGCAACCCACGCATGGCCGGACTTTCTAATTGAAAACATCCCATGGTGCTGCCGCTTCGGATAAATTGTGTGACCTGTGGATCATCTTCAGGGATGGTACGCAGATCAAGAGGGGAGAGCTCTTCAGCATTTTTTAGCAAGAAATGCAAATCAGGAAGATCTTTTCCTGTTGCGGTTTTATTTTTGCCCTTCTGTTGTGGATGTCTACGGGTCCTTTCTTTAACTAATTTCATACAATCAGTAATAATGCTTAAGGAACGAACGCCAAGTAAATCCATTTTAACCAGACCCAGTTTTTCTATGGAATACATATCGTATTGGGAAATAATTATGCCCTTGCCGGCCACTTCTAAAGGCGTATAATAAGTGATTTTATCCGGAGCGATAATGACCCCACCCGGATGTATAGACAAATGACGCGGAAAATCAGCGATTCTCTGCGCCAGGCGCATGATTTCCTCATAAACAGGCAGGTTATAACGTATTTCACGGAGTTCCGGAAGCGAATTGATGACGGATTCCAATTGATCGATGGCATGATGGGGCAGATGTTTGGTGATTCTACCGATCTCATCCTCGGGTAGTCCGTAGGTTTTGGCTATATCACGGATAGCAGAACGATTCTGAAAAGTATTATAGGTGCAGATCATTGCTACCCGGTCGGAGCCAAATTTTTCATAAACGAATTTTAGTACCCGGTCGCGATTCCGCCAGCAAATATCCAGGTCGATATCCGGTGGTTCTTTTCTCTGAGGATTGAGAAACCTCTCAAAATACAAGTTGTGGCGTATCGGATCTACCTGGGTGATACCAAGAACATAAGAGACCAGACTGTCAGCTGCGGATCCACGTCCCACACAGGGAATATTTTCTTGACGGCAAAAATTGACAATTTCCTTTACAATCAGGAAATACTCGCTAAAACCCAGCTCATGAATCGTCTTTAACTCATATTCGAGACGTTTGATCACTTCCTGTGTGATCGGTTGGTAACGTGAGGTTACACCCTTAAAACATTTTTTCCATAAACAGGAAAAACTGCTTTCCCCCTCCGGTAATTCGAGAGAAGGAAATATGGGCCGGCCCAGCTGAAATTCAAAGTTGCATTGTCGGACTATTTTTTCACTGTTTGCAAGGGCCGCAGGAAAGGCCTTGAATAATTCGTGCATTTGAACGGGAGATTTTAAATATTGCTCTGAATAACCCGCCGTTTTGATCTGCTCCAAAACTGTATTTTGATCGATGGCATGCATAATGCGACGCAGTGGCCAGTCATTTGAAGTTATAAAATGAACATCGTTAGTTGCTACAAGAGGAATCCTTTGTTCCAGAGAGAGATCCCGGAGGCGCAAATTTAACAGATTGTCCTGTCCGGAAAAATGCTGCATTTCCAGGTAAAAATTGTCTTCAAATATGTTCCGCAGTCGTTTGCTCCACTCGATAGCAGAAGCGAGATCCCGGCATTTTAAAAGATGTGTGATTTTGCCCTTCAGGCCAGCAGAGAGGACAATAAGACCCTCTTTATACTTTCGTATTTTCGATAAGGTACATTGAAATTTAAGGTGTCCCCCCTCCAAACGTGCAATTGAGATGATCTGTGAGAGATTGCGATAACCGGTCTCATTTTTCACCAGAAAGAGAAGCGTTCCATCATTCCCGAAAGAAAGTTCGGAACCAATGATTGGTTTTATGCCATACTCTTTGGCTCTCCGGAAGAATTCAATGGCGCCGTATAAACCATTATGATCGGTGAGGGCTATCGCTTTCATGCCCGATTTCTTCGCCCCGAGTATTAACTCTTCCGGGCTGCAAATTCCATCAAGAAAACTGTAATAACTATGCGTATGCAGATGAATAAAGGTTTTCATTTTCCCCTTTAAAAGTGTACAAGCGTACACCTAATCTACAAAATTATTATTAAAAGTCAATAGGGGAATTTGGTATAGGGTATAAGGTAGAAGGAATTAGGAATTTGGAACTGGGAATTAAAAAAGGTATAAGATATAGGGTATAAGGAATTAGGAATGGTATTCAGAGGAGGTAGAGGGTGGAGCGTTTTGTAGAGTGAAAAGAGAAAAGAGAAGAGAGAAGCGTAGGGGCGGACCCGTGTGTCCGCCCGAATGATATGATACAAAAATGGTAGAGGCACAATGCATTGCGCCCATTTGAATATTCAATGTTCCCCGAAAAAAACGTTTTCCTCCGGAAAACATATCGGGACTAAATCATCCATGATTTAGCACAATAGTATCGAGTATCCAGTATCAGGCACCAGTAATTTTCAATCTTAAATCTTCAATTGTCTAGCGTCTCGCTTTTTGCGCTTCACGTCTCACGCCTGACGTTTTAGTGGTCAATCTTTTGCGCAACGGAAGCCGATGTAGTTCAATTCCACATCAGGGCGAAAATAAAATCTTTTTGTAGTTAAAACCTTTCTTGGTCCCATATTCCATGCCCCGCTTCGAAGAACTTTGTGGGTACCTTTATTAGGTCCTTTGGGATTTATTCGAGGGCTATTATTATAATAATCTGCCTGATACCAGTCAGAACACCATTCGCAGACATTGCCGGTCATGTCGAACAATCCAAACTGATTGGGATAGAAACGGCCAACCGGGGAGGTATAGACAAACCCGTCATTATAGCCTTTCCAGATTTTCCAGTTTCTTTTTTCGGCCAGAATTGATTCATCGGCAATGTTTCCACCTCTTCGGCGCAAAGGTTTTACGTTGCCCCAGGCATAGTAGAATCGGCGGTTTCCCACGCGCGCCGCATATTCCCATTCAGCTTCTGTCGGAAGGCGCTTACCTTTCCATTTGGCGTAAGCATTTGCCTCATGCCATTTTATATTGACAACAGGGTGATTCTCATTATTCCAGTAGGGTTGTTTTGGCATGGTTCGTTTCGTAGCCCGGCAAAACTCCCTGTATTGTTTAACTGTTACCTCGTATTTATCCAGGTAAAATCCATCCAACGTAACAGGGTGTTTTGGTTTTTCATCCTTATTGAAATTACTACCCATCCGGAAATTCCCCTCTGGTATGTAAACCATGCCCTTGTATTTTATATCCTCAGCATCTGTCCAGACAGCAAAGACGAGATCATCCGATTTCAAAGTCTCCAGAGAAGATATTTCATCCCAGGTAAGTTCCGAATTGTCGGGAGCGGAAATAATAGTCCCTGTAGCAGTTAAAGCATTCGGTGCCTGATAGATATAAGCATATTCATCCTCGGCATGATAGGAAAGCCTTTGGGGGGAACTTTTAATATTTAACAAATCATAATAAAGATCGACAGTACTACCATGCCATTCAGCGCGAAGATTTGTTACCTCAGTATTTCCATTCAGGAGTTTTGAAATCCCAATATCTTCAATGCGAACAGTACTAATTTTGATAGAACTACTCAGAGTTGTACAACTGTAGTTAATAAAAGTCGTGATTAATAAAAGAATAATTAGGCAAGTTCGCATTAATTGAGCACCTTACGAAAAACCAGATAGCGGGTTAGAGGAGTCCACCCATGTTTTCTGCGTTCGCTTTATTTAACCTATAGAATATACTCGGGTTACCAGTGTGCATAGTTGTTACTTTCTTCATCTAAAATATACATCGCTCAATTTTAAGATCAAAAAAAATCATGAATCTTCGAGCAGATTTTCTCCCGCTGCCGCAGCAACTGCCAGTTCATCACAACGTTCATTCTCCTGATGCCCGGCATGCCCCTTTACCCAGATGAATTCCACCTGATGACGATCTATCAAATCTAACAATTCCTGCCAGAGATCAGGATTCAAAGCTTTCTCATTCTTATTTCGATACCAGTTATTTCTTTGCCATCTCTTTGCCCATCCCTGCCGGACGGCATCAACAATATACTTTGAATCTGAATAGATTTTCACATTACACTTTTCTTTTAAGGCTTTCATTCCGGTTATCACAGCTCTTAGTTCCATACGATTATTGGTTGTTTTGCGATACCCTGCTGAAAGTTCTTTAATCCTGCCGGCGTTTCTCAGGATCACGCCGTATCCGCCGGGTCCGGGATTCCCGGAACAAGCGCCATCCGTGAATATTTCTACTGTCTTCATTTGTTTCCTATGGTTTTTGGATAGATTCCGCGAAATCTATACAAGAATTTGATTTAACTCAAGTAATTATTGAGTTGTAATGAATATTGGGGGTTTAAGATATGAAATGTAAGACGTCAAACGCGAGAAGCGAGACGCTAGACAATTGAAGATTTAAGATTGATAATTGAAAATTACTGGTGTCTGATACTGGATACTCGATTCTCGATACTGGATAAATATTGGCCAAATCCTGAAAGATTTCATCCCGATGGGTTTTCCGGAGGAATACGTTTTTTTCGGGGAACATTGAATATTCCGCGTTGACTATTGAATATTCAATACGTGGATTGTGGTTTGGGAGCAATAGGCGCAATGCATTGCGCCTCTACCATTTTTGTATCATATCATTCGGGCGACCCGCGGCCCGCCCCTACGCTCAACTCTTCACGATCTACTCTCAACGATTCTCTCTCCTCTCTTCTCAAAAAATACGCTCCACGCTCAACTCTCTACGCTATTCTTCTCATTCAACGCGTCAGCGCAGGATTATGCAAAACATAGCCATGAGGCTCCATGCGGTACTTTTTTTTCAACTCGACCGTTTCTGCCGGAAGGATCGCCATAAAACCGAATTTTTCACGAATTTCGTCTATGGTTGTGTTTAGGGATTCTTGTCGGTTTTTGTCATTGAACATTGAAGCCTGCCAGTTTAACGGGGTTATCTGTGTTACAGCCACGCCGACGTGACGGATGCGGATTCGTTTGAGGCGGATTTCATCAAAAAGGTTATCTGCCATCCTGAACAAGGTCGTACTATCATCGCTTGGATAGGGCAGGGAGCGGGAACGGTTATTCCCGCTGAAGTCGGAATAACGGATTTTTACCTGTACTGTCTGACAAACAATTTCATTTTGTCTGAGTTTTTTTGCCAGGCGCTCTGTCAGGTATTGCAGGGTTCCTTTGATGATTCCCATATCGGCCGTATCCTCTTCAAAACTGGTTTCCCTGCTTATCTGTTTTAGAATAATACGCTGTTTGATTTCGCGCGGATCATGGCCATTGGCGAATTCCCAGATCTTTATGCCGTTTTTTCCAAAAAACTGTTCAAGGAGCTGCCTTGAGAATTGGGCCAGTTGTCCGACGGTAAAAACGCTAAGGTCGGTCAGTTTTTCTTTTGCCATCCGGCCGACTCCCGGTAAAACGTCAACCGGGAGCGGTGCAAGAAATTTCTTTTCTGTTCCGTCAGGCACATGAAGTATCCCTTTAGGTTTTCGCAGACCGGAGGCAATATTGGCAATTACCTTATTCTTGCCGATTCCCATTGAGAGGCCAACGCCCACCTTTTTCCATACCTCTGTCTGAATATTACGGGCAATTTGTTCTGGCTCAGGGTGTAAGTGAAATGTACCGGTTAGATCCAGATAAGCATCGTCAAGGGAGGTAAATTCAACAACAGGTGTGTATTTTGTATATGTTTCCTGTAGAAAATGGGAAATGGCCTGGTAATGTTCATAATTACCTTTCAGAAATACCGCTTCGGGGCAGATCTGTTTAGCGCGGATTAAAGCCATGCCCGTCCGGATACCGCAGGCACGGGCCTCATAACTGGCAGTATGGACCACACCCCGTTGTTCTTCTGTTCCCCCGACAATAACAGGGCGATTTCGTAACATCGGGTTAAATCCCTGTTCAACAGATGCAAAAAAAGCATCCGCGTCTATGTGCATGATGGTTTGCATGTTATCTCGGTATCAGAAGTATTTTTGGAGACCGGAATCCGGAGGCAGGAGACCGATTGGGTTAGAAGTTCTCTCTTCTTGTTTTGATCAGTTTCATTAGCATGGCAGAAATCTTTTTTGTCAATTCAAGTAGCTCGCTTCCCAGTGATTCATTAAGAATGCCAATTTTTGTTGCTAAGTAAATTTGTGTTCTCAGCTCTGCGCATGAACCTTTTGAAATAAACAGGTATTGTATGAACTCTTTGTTTGAGTTCCTCTCATAGCCTTCTGCAATGTTGGATGGAATAGAAACTGCGGCTCTTTGCATTTGATCGCGTAGCCCAAAATCTCTACAATTAATTAAAGATTTGTATATTTTGGTAGCCAGCTGCATTCCTTCTTTCCAAACCTGTAAATCCTCAAATTTTTTAATCTTATTGACCATTATTTATTGTCCTTCATTTCCGGCCTGCAGTCTCCGGATTCCGGTCTCCCTTCAACAGTCGGTATTTATATTTTTTCTTTAAATAATTCCTCGACTGTCCGCAGCACTGGTTGCCGGGTGGTCATTATCTCCACCAGCATTTCCATCGTTATTGCTTTACCGTTAAACATCTGATCTGCCGGATTAACCAGACCCTCGTTGACAAACCAGAGATCTGTCTGTAAAGCATCGCTGTGGACTTTTAAAAAAGGGCGCTGACCCCAAATAACCTCACCGAGCCGGCGTTTTAAAGCGCGTTGTTTCCGATGCAGCGGTTTTTTCTGTTCCTCTTTACGTATTTGCGGGAACAAATCGGCAACTCTCGAAGCCTGCGAATCCGGATTATTCATCATCATGTTTATCCCTCCAGACAGACACGGGCAATCTGCCATTCGAAATTTGACGTATCAAACATAATTTCGAAATGATCGTAGGTGTCAGCCATCAGAGAAAAGTGATATTGTTTGTTGTATCCCTGTGGACTTACCCAATGTCCATTTAATCTGTTAATCTTATACACACGTCCGTTCCATTTAAAACGGAGTGGTTTAATTTTGCCGCTTTTAAAAAGCGAGATGACTTCTATGGGCTCAAAAATGTCTTCATAAATCATTGTTTATTACCTTTTTTACTTAAAAAGTGTACAACCGTACACCAAAATATAAGTATGGAAAGAGGAAAGTGCAAGGAAAATTTGAAAAATAATAGGAATTAGGTATTGGGAATTAGGAATTGAAAAAGATAGTCGGTTGAAAATTAAAAACTGATAGTGCAACATTTTCTGCGGGATATTGGATATTTTATTAGACGCATGGTAATGCGTCTCTACATTGGGCGACCCACCGGGTTCGCCCCTACGTTTTTGAATTAGGTTCTACTGACACAATATATCGCACCCTTACATCTATTGTGGTTTGGTATAATGGGCGTTTCACGAAATGCCCCTACATTTTTCGTGGTTGCTGATCAAACGACGCGATGAATCGCGCCGCTACTGTTTTTGCAATATATCATTCGGGCGGCCCAGCGGCCCGCCCCTACAATATCCTCCGGTCTCCCCGTTTGGTGTCGGCAAGCGTCTCTTCTCTCCTCTCTCTTCACTCTTCACTCTTCTCAAAAAAACTCTACTCATTACGCTCTACGTTCAACTCTCTACGAAAAATTAGAACTGTCGGGATAAAGAAAGCACTTTGCCTAGAATTTGAAAACCCGGTGTGTTGGCTTCTATAACGAGAGAGGAGGGATAGTCATCGGAAGTTTCAAGACGGATGCGATTGTTCTCATGAAAAAATCTGCGAATAAAGAATCTTTCACCCAGTTTAACAACAACGATATCACCATTACGGGGACGCACACGTAAATCTACGGTTAAATAATCACCCTTAATGATCCCGGCTTTGTGCATCGCATTATCCAGAACCTCGAGTGTAATAGAATGCTGGTTGGTGTTTTGGAAATTTGAAACCAATTCATTTAAGTTATAGTCTCCGCTAGGCGATGTAGGGCCACTGGTACGTACCATTCCCAATAGTGGAATATCAAAAAATTCCCGGGTAACAGGCTGGGACCGTTCGAAAGGATTCGTTTTTAAATTGTCTGTCTTGGACATTCTCGATACTGGTTTCTGGTTTCTGGGTACTGGGTGCTCGGCTCTGGGTTTGATAGAATTGTGAATAGAGAATCGCCATATTTCCTCTCCTCACTCTTCTCTCTTCGCTCTTCACTTTTCGAAAATACGCTCTACTCTCAACTCTCTACGCTCCACTTGTCACATTTCGCGTCTGGTTTCTAGCTGTTAATGAAAATTCTCACGGATCAGGCCGATAACCTTACCTTGTATTGCAAATGATTCCAGTGGATAAAGATCAGCATAGGCAGGATTTTCCGCTCTCAGATATCTTTCTTCCCCCTGATTTACAAAACGTTTCACGGTCACTTCTCCGTCTATCAGGGCAACAACGATATCATTATTGATGGCCATGTCGGATGCTTTGACAATTACAAGATCATCATCATGGATACCGGCATTGATCATACTATCCCCCCGAATACGCAGGGCATAATAGCGGCCCTCGCTTTTAATAAGATGTCTTGGGACCGGAATGTACCGCTCAACATTTTCTTCAGCAAGAATAGGAAAACCAGCAGCGATGTGTCCTATTAAGGGTACCGAGTATTCATTCTGGATTCTGGGCTTATAATCCGGATCGATAATGCGTAATCCCCGGGGTGATGAATCTTTCTCCAGGTAACCCTTGGCCACAAGGGCATCAATATGTTTTTTTATGCCATTTTTAGATCTGATACCCAGGATATTGCAAAGTTGCTGATAAGTTGGCGGGTAACCATATTCTTCTACTGAATCCGCAATCAGCTGTAAAATTTGCTGCTGCCTCTTTGTCAGTTCACGCATGGATTTACCTCTAAATAAAGATTAAAAAAACAAGTGTACAAATGTACACTAAACTTCAGGCCTTTGTCAAGAAAAAATTAACAATTTATTTGAGGATTGAATTCTTTAAATTTTTACTTGGAATATTTAAAAGTCGTGAATATATTTTTAAAGCCGGGTTAGGTAAGGTAATCCTTCGGAAGAGTCTTTGCCTATCCGCCTATTTATATGCAATTGTAGCCAAAAACTTTGTTATTTCCGCCTAGCGGATCGCCTTGGGAGATTAGCAAAGTTTTGATGTCATCCAGAAGGGATCTTCCGACTTGCTGATGAGATTTCGACAAGCAGGAAGATTCCTACGGAATGACAGAATAGAAAATACCATTTGATTGTCCGTAGGATCCCTTTGGGGCAGCCTTGGGCTGCGGTATGTCTCAGGTTAGTCTAACTTAAATAAAATTGATGTCAAAATCTAAAAGACATATTCTGCATGTTGATATGGATGCTTTTTTTGCAGCCGTAGAGCAGCGGGAGCATCCTGAGTTTCAGGGGAAGCCTGTCATCGTCGGTGCTGATCCCAAAGAGGGTAAAGGACGTGGTGTCGTCTCAACCTGTTCTTATGAGGCCCGGAAATTTGGGATCCACTCCGCTATGCCCATCATGCATGCGTATAAACGTTGCCCGCATGGAATCTATGTGCCGCCAAATGGTAAACTTTATTCCCAGGTCAGTAAGGATATTTTTAAAATATTTTACGAATTTACAGATCTGATTGAACCTCTTTCTATCGATGAGGCTTTCCTGGATATCAGAGGATCGATAAAATTGCTTGGTCCACCTAAAAAAATTGGTGAAAAACTCAAATATCGTATCTATCAGGATCAGGCACTCACCGCTTCCGTGGGAATTGCACCCAATAAATTTGTCGCTAAAATTGCCTCCGATCTGGATAAACCGAATGGCCTGGTCATCGTGGATGAAGATAAGATTGAGTCTTTTCTTCAACCATTACCGCTTAAACGAATGTGGGGTGCCGGGAAGAAAACCATAGAGAAATTGAATAAAGACGGTATTCATACCATAGGCGATCTGGCCAAATATCCAAGAGAATTACTTGAAAAAAAATATGGTAAAACAGGCGTGCACTTTTTCAAATTAGCCCGGGGAATAGATGATCGTTCCGTAGTTCCTGAACACACCATAAAATCTGTGAGTAATGAGTATACCTTTGATGAGGATGTCTTTGATATTGATCTGATAACTAAGACCCTGATACGACTTTCAGAAAAAGTGGCTTATCGCATGAGGAAACAGGGACTCAGAGGCAGAACGATTCATTTGAAATTACGTTATGAAGGATTTGAGACCATTACCCGGAATAAAACCATCGATCATCAGACAGCCAATACCGAGACTATCCATAAAATAATTAATGAACTTTTTCATACAAATTATAACCGGGATCGTAAGGTAAGACTTCTTGGAGTTGGTGTCAGTGGGTTCGAACAAAAATCAGCTCAACAGCTCAGTCTTTTCGAAGATGGGATCCGGGAAGAATCAAAACTAGATGAGGTTGAGGATCTTGTCAGAAAGAAATTTGGTAAAAACGCCATCAGCAGGGCTGAAGGACTACAGAAAACATCCGATGATGAAAGATGGTTTGATTGAATTTATTGATCTAATCCCTTAAATTAAATTCAAGTTTTACTTCATTTAGCCATTCCAGGATACCCATGTCAGAAAAAAAAAGAACGCTCTTAATTGTTGATGATTCAATCATTATTCGCCAGGCTATTGCAAAGTTCATGGAAAACTTTGACATCGAAATTATTGCAACGGCACATAATGGAGAGACGGCACTTGAACTTTATAAAAAATTTCTACCTGATTTTGTTACGCTCGATATTACAATGCCGGGATTAGGGGGCTTTCACGTTCTGGAGGAAATGGTAAAAATAAACAGAGACTCGAAAATAATTGTTGTCACGGCGCTTGCTGATAAAGGTACGGGTTTAAAAGCCCTGAAAATGGGAGCAAGCAGTTATCTCAATAAACCTTTTGGTGCTCAAAAATTTAAATCGGCTTTTCAAAGACTTCTCGAAGATACACAAAACTAACCGATATCTGTCCCCCAATCTGACACATAATTTTTATTCAGGCTTATGCCCGGCCACCTCTACACCTCTTCTCCATATCTCAAATTTAAATTTAATTAATCCCCCAACCTGATCTAATCATATCCCGCACGGCAGGCGTGGTGCATTCTTTGTCCCACCTACGGTGGGGAATCTTAAAAAACATTTACGATTATAATATATAGATAAAGTTTGTCCTCTTTCTAAAGGACTGTATTAACCACGGATTAACACGGAAAAATACACGGATCTATT
>SDBT01007909.1_pt1 | contig 17447 bp, 16 predicted proteins | sample 2277101 | NCBI WGS metagenome assembly SDBT01 (sample SAMN10404973, study PRJNA504765) | marine sediment metagenome | isolation source: marine sediment core GS10_PC15, 103 cmbsf | place: Arctic Ocean: Southern Knipovich Ridge | collected 2010 | reverse complement strand
TTCCTCCATGTATTATAATTGCAAATAAAATAGATTTGGATAAAAATTTTGATCAAACCGAAGTTGATGCGAGGGCAGATCAGTTGGAATTTGCCAAAGGATTTTGTGTGAGTGCTAAAGACGATTTAGGAATAGATAAAGCTATGAAATGGTTAGTGTTTGAAATGATGAATAGAAGGAGAGAAGAAATGAAAAAAGGAACATATGTGGGTTATGATCATAAGGATATTATCGACCTTAATGGAGATTATGACGAACAAAACTCAAGCTGTGGTTGTTAATTGTGGTTTTTTATTTATGTTTTATTTGCAATTCTTTTCCATTTAGAGATTATGACGAACAAAACTCAAGCTTTTTTAAATATTTTATTTGCAATTATAATGCATGGAGGAATATATTCTTTCTCCATTTAATGTCACTTTTTCATCAATAGTTAATAGAGATTATGGCGAACAAAATCCATATTGAGAAATAAATAAGTTAAACGGCGTAAATACGCCTTTTATAATACTAAACATAATACAACTAAATGTAACTGAACTCGCTAACTGGAGCTTTGGTATTCATCATATTTGATTTTGAGTCGCATGGGCATGAGTAACACCCGTGCATGTAACATTTGTTACTCTGGCAACCACAATGAATCTTACCATAACCTGATGTGTAGAAATATTCTGTTTCTCCATTGCATTTTGGACAAGGAATAGTCTTGGGAGTCAAAATCTCTTGCGCTGCTTCATATAAAGCCTTGAGATTTTTTCCTTTGCTCAATACTTCGTATCGTAAATACTCTTGTTTTCCTTCACAATTGCATTGTTCCCATGGGTGTTGTTCGCAAATCTGCTGTGTTTGAGCTAACATGATAGTAAGCAATTTTATTATTAAAAATTCTTATAAAAATATAACTCAATTATAGGGGGTCAAGAAAAGAGGAACAATCAAGAATCTAAGGTCTAAAATTTTATGAAGAACGAACAATCAAGGGTCTAAAATTTTATGAAGAACGAACAATCAAGGGTCTAAAATTTTATAAGTTATGAGGAACAATCAAGAACGAAGAATAATCTAAGTCCTAAAATCCTTTCAATTAAAATAATAAAAGTAAATTAAAATATCTTTATAAATGTCTTACCATAATCAGGAACGACAAGTCACTAAATTAGTTGATATTGATAATCAATTAACTGAAATTGATGTCGGAGATGTTGATGCAACTTTAACTGCTTCTCAAATTCACGGAGGAATCTTGGCTTCATCTCCCTCTGCACCAGCAACTTTTACCTTTCCAACGGCGTCAATTCTGATAGCTGCAGATCCTACGTTAAAGAAATCTGGATACGGCCGCCATATATATTTTCGGAATGATGGAACATCAGCTATTACACTTGCACCTGGAACAGGAGGTACTCTTTCAGGAAGTGATACGGTTGCAGTATCTTCGTATTCTGCTCATTATTATATTAGATATTCAAATATTTCTTCAGGATCAGAAGCATATCAAATTATTAGGCTTTAATGGGGTTTATAATTATTAAGATTTTATAAGATTTTTTTGTTCAAAAGAACAATTATTACAAAGCAATTCTTGATATTTTTTTGTTCGAAAGAACAATAAAATTAAAAAGAACTTTATTCTTTCTTTTTCCTTTCTGGGCTTACATTATCCATTACCTTTGAAAATTTATCTGCGAAGTTTGCAGCAACACTAATAACTTTATTAGTATCGCTCCATGTCTTATCAAAAGTTGCTGGAACATCTTTTTTGAGCCTAAAAGGACCAATAATATTAAATGTAAACAAAGTATATGCTATAATGCAAAGATATGTGGTAAATTCCACACTATACCAAATCAGCGCAGGAAGCCATTCGCCAAAAACCCCCATTTTACTTTCTTTCTGTGTTTTTTAAGGTTCAAAAATTTTTGAATTTTTGCCATTTTTCTATTTATGCACTGACTCCTCTTTTTCATTCCAATCGTACTGGTCATCGCCGTCCCTCCACAAGATCCACAAACTATAAATTACCTTTAACTCTGAACAATTTGCTAATTATAATCTCATCACCATCTATTTTAACAATAGATTTATCTTCATATTGAAAGGCCATTTTTTCAAACAAAGGATTAATATGAATTGGCTTTATTGGTATACAATAAAAATCTTTACAAGGACCAGCATAATGTTCTGTTTCAGATGTTTTATTAACCCATTTCCCTTTAATGAGAGCTGCTACAACTGTCCATCTTAATGGAACTCTCTTTGGAAATATGATCGAGTAAATCCTGTGACCAAATTTATATTCAACTATTAAATGAGTCCGAGCATCTCTTGCTCCTCGTGGTGTCGGTTCTCTTATTGAATTAGCTACTTCTACTGCTCTTGCAAAAAGAACGAAAGAACCACCATTTCTTATGTAGTTAAAGAGAAGACAAATAACAAACAAATAAAGGAACGGTGCAATCATTTATTAGAATTTTGAATTTTTTAAAGACATTTAAAAGAACAAAATAAAATGGAAAATAGAGAAAAAATCGAATTTTATGTTGTGGTAAACAACTGGGATGAATTAGAGAGAAATTTTCCTAAGAACACATATAATCCAGTATTTATCATACCAATTATACCAATTATGAAACAAAGTCATAATAAAATACCAAGTTGTTTGGTGGAAAGAAAAAAAGAAAAACAATGAGAAAGAGGTTAAGGATAAAAAAATAGAGAAAAATCAAAGTTACATCAATAAAAAGAAAAAAAGAAAAATAAAACAGAGATGATAAATGGATGTTGAATTGATTGAAGATGAAAAAGAGGAAGAGAAGAAAGAGAAGAATTCACTGGCCAGTTGGCTTGTTCCTATCGGAATTGGTGTTGCTGTTGTGGCAGCTGTAGGTATAACAGTGTATATAGTTAAAAGCAAAAGATGTGAAGAACTTAGGACAATGCGATTTGGCCAAGAAGACGATGAAGATCTTAAAAGTCTTGACTATGATTTGGAAAGAAAATCCAGGTATTGGAATTGGTTATATATTGGATGTGGTTCAGTTAAAAAGTTTTTCTATGGTCTTGGAAATACCGAAAGACAATATCGACCCATTCAGGCATCGCACGAAGTTGATGTTTGGATAGATGATCATGATCCTTGGACAGATGATGATATTTTTGGAGAAGGATTATGAAGAAAAAGAGGATGAAAATTTTATGTATTAATTAATTTGTGAATTTTAGATGTCATTTTAATGGGGTCGAAAATTTTATGACATTTCAATGAATTGCCGAAAAATCTTAGGTTATTAATTAATTTGTGAATTTTAGATGTCATTTTAATACATGAAATTTTCGTCCTTACATTTTAAGACATAAAATTTTCGTCCTTAGAAGAAAAAGAGGATGAAAATTTTATGTTAATGATTTGGAAATTTTTCGTGTGAAGTAATTTTGAAGTATTTTGGATTTGAAGGGAAATTATTAGATCAAAAAAAAATCTCAGTCATAAAAGACACTAAAGAGAATGAGCGACGTTACTTTGACCTTTTTCAAGAGAATTGGAGACAAGAACTCTGATGTTTTTAGGGGAGCTAACGCTGAACCCGATGATCCTCCTGGTCAGTGGGAAGTTCTCTTACAGGACGAAGAGTTAAGAAATGTAGGACTTAACATGCTTGTGATTGAATATCATAAGCAAGAACAATTGCCAGAAGGCTATCGAACGAAAATCACAAGAACGCCATATTTAGATGTTAGACACAAAGAAGACTTCAAGAGAAGCGTTGCTTATCCTGGTCGTGCTCCCCTCAGCGCTAATGCTATCAAAGGATGGGTTATGGAAAATATCAAAAGATATTCGGACATTGCGGTCACAGATGAGAAAGAAATGACTGTTGAAGAGAAAATCGATGCTATTAAGGCTAATCAAGAGGACGAGACAGGAAGCTGGGTTCGTACTGGTCTTATTACTGCTGGTTTGGCAGGAGTCGGTGTTGCTACAGTTATTGCTATTAACAAAACTAAAACCGGCCAAAGATTGAAGAAGAAAGCTAAAGATTATTGGAGTGGAAGCGAAGAAGGAGAATTTCTTGAGGAGCAATTTGCTGACCAGCTCATCATTGACGGCGGAGACGTTAATGTCAAATGGGAAAAAGAGGGTGATATCGTTACTCTTTAATTTTTTATTATAAATGTAAATATTTGGTTTTGAAAACCACAGATTTGACATAGATTTTACTGGTCTTTAAAAACCGCAGATTTATCTATTGATTTTATAGTGATTTATCTATTGCGGTAAATAAGGTTCTATTTATTTACTTATTATTTTCTGAATTTTATTAGCACAGTTTATTGAACAGCTAGGGAATGAAAATTCATATTCTAGTTTGGTAACACCTTGTACAGAATAATTGACAGTGTGTTGTATAGAATAACTAAATGTTGGTTGGCATTCAATGCAGATATCTCGCATAAAATCAGTGTATTTATGCAACACATAGTGCAGAATATTGGGATACTTATGGGGTCGAAAATTTTATAATTCACTTCGTTCACATTTCAATGAATTGCCGAAAAATCTTAGGTTATTAATTAATTTGCGAATTTTAGATGTCATAAAATTTTCGTCCTTAAGATTATAGGGCCCAAACAAATTTCGAGATATATTTTAGGATATCTTTTGGCATATTATACAGTACCCCTTTTTTATTTTTACGGTGCCTTTTGTAACATAAAAATAAAATAAATATTTGATTTTGCTTGAGTACACTGAATAAATTATTGCGACGTATCTTTAGTAATCCTAATTTTGTATACCACTCGCAAATATCCTTATCAATAAGACATATTGCTTTAAATTCCATAATCAATCTTGGGCGCATTGGTGAGAATTTACCACATGGAAAATTCTTGCTTCGATATGGTTCCTTTTTGGAGTATATTTTTTTGTAATTTTTTGTCAATTTGTCAATGTTCTTCAATAAAGAATCTATTTTTTCGGAAACAAAGTCAATGGTTTCTGATCCATAAATTTGTTCTTCAGCATTTTTAATCTGTTTTGTCAATACCCCAATTCCAGACGTTGCGCAACAACAACATATTTTGACGCTTGTTTTTTGATAACATTGTTGATAACAATATCTACATTGCATTTAGTGAAGCTAAAAATTATATTTGATATTCAATTTGGTATTTCGGTATAATTTTTAATTGCTTGCAAAATTGGGATAAGAAAATTATATTCAATAATATGCCAAATAATGTGATGTTAGAAAATAAATAAAGATTCATTAAAATTTTGCCATCAAAAATGTTCCAAAATTGACTTAAGAATTTTTCAAAAGGAAATGAATAAAAATGGCTAGTGATGATGAGATAATTTTTCTTTCTATGGGGGTGGGTGTTTTCTATGGAGGAGTGGGATTTGGTGTTTGGACGATTCTTGTAGGTAGTCACATTATTTTCCAAGAGGAAGAAGAATTTGTTGAAAATGAAAATCCGGTACAATGTTCTTCTATGTTAGTCTGGGATAATAAAAAACAATGTACAAATTTCACTATAAAAATTTACAAAGAAAAACCTTATTGTAGCTTTCACACACCAAGAGAAAGAAACAAGTTAATAATGTACGCAGGAGGGTTTTTAGGAGTTTATTTATTTTTTACGATTGGAACGTTTGTTGCATTTGTTGCCTTGAATTCAAAAAGATAAATAATTGTGTTTTATGTGGCTTTGAAAACTATATTAATTGTATTTGTATTTGTGTGTATTTTTATTTGGCCCTTCAAGGCCCTATAATTATTTTTATTTTATTTTGCTAGTATTTCTTTCATGAGTTCTTTCTTTAAATTTTCCATTTTTTCCAGTTCTTCCCGTTCTTCTCTTTCGCACTTCATTTGAAAATTTTCATCTTCCCAAAACCATTCATCGCGTTCATCTTCATCTTTCTGAGTCCACTCTTCTCGTTGATCCCACTCTGGAGATCCTTCTTCATATATTCCTCTCAAATACCTCTCCTCAACATCTTCTCTGTGAGCCTCTTTTCTTTCTTCCTCAGAATCCCAATCTTTATTGTTATATTGTAAAGCTGTCTCTTTTGGAAAGAACCAGTCATAACAACTGTCACAATACGAATTGTGATTTGCGCCCCATAATATTGTTCCACATTGACAACAATTTTCACTATCTTCAGAACTATCTTTAGAACTTTCTTCAGAACTCTCCTCACTCTCATTTTTGTTGCTCTCATTTCGTTCTTTAACTTCAAAGACCCAAGCATAATCATTATTTGGTACCCAATTATTGATTCCGTTGCGCGAATCTGTATCGCAAAAATCATCTCCGCACATCTCTAACAAAAGACTTATACATCTAGTTTCATCTTTCTCAACTATAAGAAATGTCCCTTCCCATTGAAGGCGTTCGACAGAAACATTATATTTCTCTAGTACTTTTTCATCGATCAAATTCCAGAACTTTTTGCTACGTCCAACAACACTTTTTTCATCGCCTTGATGAAGATTTTCTAAGATTGGTCCCCAATCCTGATCCAGTATCGGAAAGAATACAACTTCCTCAGAACAGTATCCATCGAAAATACTATCGAGTTCTTTTCTCAAAGTTTTTGTTTCTAGAAAACGATCGGCAAGACCTTCATAAAAACAATGAGTGTTAGGCAAACGTCCTACTCTTCCCATGGCTCTAGGAAGATAGTCAACTTCCTTGACAATGATATCCTTGATATCGTCCTTTTCTCCTTGATCATATATAAGTCTAGTGAGTTCTTCAGGCGAGCAATGTCGAGCCAATATAGTAATAACTTCTGTCTTAGCATCAGTATTCAAAGACTTGAATTGTTCAATAAACTGATCAAGATCAAAAGTACTCATGAGTTTTTTATTTTAAAAAATTTCCTAAAATTATTAATCAATTTTTTTACAAAGGTATAAAAACTGAAAGTTAAGGGCGAAAATTTTATGGGATTTAAAATATGAATGATGAATTTAAAACACAAAAGGATAGTAATTTTGATTATATGACAGGATGTGAAAAAAATAAAGGGCATTGTATGAAAAATACGTCTCCTCAGATTTATAATAAAGTCAGTAGAATAGAAGAGAGGGCCGAATAAAAGCTGGAGAAAGATATTGAACTTGTTATGATTCAATTAGAAGGTAAATTTACAAAGGAACAAATAATAGAGTCTTTCAAAAGGAACAACGATATTGTTAATGTAATAATGAATCTCACTCTAAATTTTTAAATATAAAAATAGATCTCACAAAATATCAATAACATTCGACAGCAAAAAATGGATCTCACTCTAAATTTTTAAATATAAAAATGGATCTCATAAAATATCAATAACATTCGACAGCAAAAAATGGATCTCATAAAATATCAATAATTGAAAAAATAAATAGTTTAAAACAAAAAACAACGAAATGGAAAGGAAAATAAAAAAGGAAAAACAAGAAATAGAAGATGACTACTTATTATTTCCTCTTGAAATAATTGAAAGAATTCAATATAATATATCTGATCCAAAAACATGGTTTAATTTCGCACTAACCTGCCACAGAGCCCAAATAAATTGTAAAAGGTGGACTGAGAATAAAAAATGTGAATTTACCAAGAGAAAAATCCTTGAACTTGACGATGGTACAATAATTAACTATGGTGTATTTCCCAATGGTTTGTGGAACGGACCTTGGTATACAAATAATGGGACAGGCTATTATAAAAATGGATTTCCACAATCATCAGAAATTAGATATAGTGATAATATGACATCAATAATACATTGGAATTTCAAAAAAATTGTGGTTAAAAAAACAGAATTTTATCCACCACAACTTCGCCGAGATATTATAAGTATTCTTTATGACACATTTAAAATATATTTTATTAATAATGTCAGATGTAGTTATATTGAAAAAATATTTAAAGAAAAACCTAAGAGAATTCGTCTTAAACTTGACCCAGGACGTTATATAAGATATATAAAAGGGGATTATTCAGAAAAAGTTGCGATTTACTGCCTTGATTGTGATAAGATTTGTCAGTTTATGGTTTGGTCTGAACTTTCAAAGATTGCCATTGTTCACGATAAAAATTGTAATGAAGAAAATTATCGAACAAGAGAAATTTTTGTGGGAGAAGAAGAGTTTAATGAAATTATGGCTATGGCAACTGGTCAAGATATTATTGACATAAACGACGTTATGATAAACGATATTCAACTTTTTATAAATAATCAAGTTTTAAATTGATTTTTAATTCGAACTCGATAAAAATTTGCTAAAAACTAAGTTCGTTGGAAAATATTATAAAACCTATAATATTTCTAACATCTCATACTTAACATTTTCTTCACACGCCATTTAACTGTTTTTTAAAGTTTTTATTCCAATGTAAAAAAAATGATTTATATTTTTTTGGAAATCTCAAAAAGCAAAGAACTTAAGAGAAGAACTAAAGAAAGTATTATAAGATTTTATTATAAGATATTATAACAAACAAACATGATGAACATGAATAAAATTACTCAAATTACGTTCCTTGGAAGCAACTGCTCACATTCCGAGCTTGATTTTTTGATCAACTTTTTCTCGACTATGAGGCAGCAAAAGATGGTGAATGGAAACATAAATGGAAACAGAAATGGCTATAGCGGACCTATTTTTGGTCCAACTATTCCATCTATTCCAACTCAAAATATTCCCAAAGAAAACGACCACTATGAGGAATATGAGGAATATAGTGAAAATGTGTTGTGGGGCAACACTCCTCCTACTAGTGAAGAATCTCATGAAAGCAAACCTAACGCTTGGGGCGAAACTAACCTTCTCTCTATTATGAGGAATCAGGAAAGAGAGTCCGCCACCGAAAAAGAACTTCAAAGAGAAGAGGATCGTAGGGTTGATGCTCTTCCCACTTGCATTAAGTCTTTTTGCGGAAAGAAAGAATGTAGTTGCTTTTACAACTGCAGAGATAAGGAAGATCCTTGCCGTACGGACCATGAACTTATTGATGACACACAAATCTTCATCGGCAATCTTCCGAAGATTCTTCATTTTGACACTATCCGTCTCGGTTTGAGCAACCGTCTCGATGAAACAAGCAAAGGAAAAGATATTACTATCAAGAGAACATATATTCCTTATGATAATGAGAATAAAGTTTCTCTTGGTCATGGATTTATGACTTTTTTCTGTCATGCAGATGCTGTTGTTGTAGCTGACATCTTCAACGATATGGAGTTCTTTGATCAGAAGTTGTATATCAACTTCTCACCCAAGAAATCGAGGTCGAGAAGCACAAGCGAAGAGTCCAGCGAAGAACACAAAGAAAGAAAAAGGGAAAAGAAACCCAAGCCCAGAAGATATCAAAGAAAGTAAAACAAAATATAAAAGAAAAATATAAGAGAAAAGATAAAAATAAAAAGAAATACAAAACCTTCTGTAGATTATAGGGCCTTGAAGGGGCCATATAAAGATTAACAAGAACAAGGTCTTATAAATTATGTATGTATTATAGGGCCTTTCAAGGCCTCATAAATAATTATTCCTTTAACCACTTTCACAATCAAACGAAACAATTAGCATAGTTTTTCCTTTTGCGCTGATAAGTTTCATTTTATATGGACATTCAGGACCATAACCATGCGCAAAAGTCTATATCAATACTTCTTGCCAATATCCTCCAATCAATTAATTCAAGCTTAGAATCTTTTGATGGTGGGCCAAATATTATAGATCCATATAAATCGTTTTTCCATTTTGGGTAAAATGTATTTATTATGGTTTTAGTTTCTTCGAAATTAAATGCATATATATCAGAATCGCTAATTAATAACGGTACAACGTTGGGTTTTGGCAAATCTTCTTTGTAAGCCTTGAGCATTTCTTCTTCGTCATCTTCATATTCTTCAAGGAGATACTTATAACATGGGCTATCTTTCATAGTTTCTCCTTGTAATCTTTCTTTAAAATCGGTGCCGTCTTCCCAAAAACCCCAAAGCCAAAATTTTAATTCGGGATTTGGAATATCATATATATTTTCTTTATGCATACCATAGCCGTATCTTTTGATACTATCGCTGTTTTCTTTTTCAGATCTCCTAATTTTTTCTAATAGATCAGGATTCGAATTCATTTTCCATTCATTTTCATTTTCATGATATAAAAGTCTCTCTGTATATCCAGGACAAAGAGCTATATAATCAACATCCGATAAATCAAGAGTTATTTCCATTTTCATTTGGTAAAAAATTGCAAAAATAAATCATTTTTATCGCAAAGAAATTCATCAGAAAATATCGTTTTAAAAAAGGTTGATTCCAAATTAATCAACCACTTTTAAATTATTTATGATAATTTGTCCTGGTTTGTTGGAGAAAATGATTTGGAGGACTTTAATATTTAATGTTCTTTCAGTTGCTAATATAAAATCTTCATGTATTATATGGTCTTGAAGGGCCTCATAAATAATTATCTGCCCCCATAAAATTTGATTCACCTGTTCAACTTGTTATTCTCATAACTCATTCAATTGTTGCACACATTTTTATGTTTGAGAAAATTGAATAATATTTTTTAATAATTTTTAGCGTTAAAAAGAGAAATCGAATAGATTGAACGAAAAACAACAAAAGATAGAATCCACAATCATGTCGTGTGATGAATTAATCGATGGGAAAGAACTTACAACAAAAAATATTTCAAGTATTGAAACAATCGAAAAATGGAACAACAAAGAAGGAAAACTTCACCGAGTAGATGGTCCTGCATACATTCACTCCAATGGAACCCAAAAGTGGTGGATCAATGGTCAACTTCACCGAGAAGATGGACCTGCCATTGAATTGTCGAATGGATCCAAATCGTGGTATCTCAATGGGAAACTTCACCGAGAGGACGGACCTGCATTCGAATTGTCGAGTGGATCCAAATCGTGGTGGATCAATAATCAACTTCACCGAGAAGATGGACCTGCTATTGAATGGGTTGATGGATTCAAACAGTGGTACCTCGACGGGAAAGAACTTACAAAAGAGGAGTTTAACAGTAAAATTCAAACCCAATCGACAAAAAATATTTTGAGCACTGGAAAAATTAAATGGAGAAACAAAGAAGGAAAACTTCACCGAAAAAAAGGACCCGCTCTCATTATAGCTGATGGAGACAAATCATGGTGGATCAATGGTGAACGTCATCGAGGAGATGGTCCTGCTATTGAATGGGCTAATGGATCCAAATTTTGGTTTATTAATGGAAAAGAACTTACAAAAGAGGAGTTTAACAGTAAAATTCAAAACCAATCTACAAAAATTGTGCTTTGCAATGGAACTGTTGAATGGAGAACTAAAGCAGGAACTCGCCACCGAGAAAACGGCCCTGCCAGTGAATGGGCTGATGGATCAAAACAGTGGTGGGTTAACGGGCTGCTTCATCGAGAGGACGGTCCTGCACACATTGGAATAGACGGATACAAAACATGGTGGATCAATGGTGAATATCATCGAGAAGATGGACCTGCCATTGAATGGGCTGATGGATCCAAATCGTGGTATCTTGAAGGAAAAGAATTTACAAAAGAGGAGTTTAACAGTAAAATTCAAAACCAATCGACAAAAAATATTTTGAGCACTGGAACAATCGAATGGAGAAACAAAGAAGGAAAACTTCACCGAGAGGACGGCCCTGCAGTTGAATGGGCTAATGGATGCAAATCGTGGTATCTCAAAGGAAAACTTCATCGAGAGGACGGGCCTGCCATCAGCAGAACGGACGGAACCGAAAAGTGGTGTTTCAACGGAAAACTTCACCGGGAGAATGGTCCTGCTGTTAAAGACGCGGATGGAGACAAATTATGGTTTCGCAATGGGAAACTTCACCGAGAGGACGGACCTGCATTCGAACGGTTGAATGGAACCCGATTGTGGTATCTTAATGATAAACTTCACCGAGTGGGTGGACCTGCTGTTGAAGACGCGGATAGAGACAAATTATGGTATCTCAATGGTCAACTTCATCGAAAGGGTGGACCTGCCATTGAATTGTCGAGTGGAGACAAAGAGTGGTATCTCAATGGTCAACTTCATCGAGAGGACGGACCTGCCATTGAATTGTCGAGTGGAGACAAAGAGTGGTATCTCAATGGTCAACTTCATCGAGAGGACGGACCTGCCATTGATAAATCGTGGTATCTCAATGGTCAACTTCATCGAAAGGGTGGACCTGCCATTGAATTGTCGAGTGGAGACAAAGAGTGGTATATTAATGGTCAACTTCACCGAGAGGACGGTCCTGCCAAAGAAGATGCTGATGGATCTAAAGCGTGGTTTCTGAACGGAAAACTTCACCGAGTGGACGGTCCTGCCATTGAATTGTCGAGTGGAGATAAATGGTGGTATATCAATGGACAACGTCATCGAGAGGACGGACCTGCCAAAGTACGAGATGATGGATCTAAATTTTGGTATATTAATGGAAAACTTCACCGAAAGGGTGGACCTGCTGTTGAGTCAGTGCTGACTGGAGACAAAGAGTGGTATCTCAATGGTCAACTTCACCGAGAGGATGGCCCTGCAGTTGAAGAGGGTGATGGAACCAAATCGTGGTATCTTAATGGAGAACTTCACCGAGAGGATGGCCCTGCCTTTGAATATTCCTCAGAGAATGGGTGGTTTAATGTATGGTGGCTTAACGGAAAACGTCATCGAGAAGATGGTCCTGCGGCTGTATGGGCAGATGGAACAAAGTTGTGGTATATCAACGACGAACTTCATAGAGAAGATGGGCCAGCCTACATTACAGCTTATGGATCCAAAAAGTGGTTTATCAATGGGCAAAATTTGACAGAACAAGAGTTCAAAGAAAAGATGAATCCATCAACGAAAAGTGTTTTGAGCGATGGAACAATCGAATGGAAAAACAGAGAAGGAAACTTGCACCGAATAGACGGTCCTGCCATTAAACGTGTTGATGGATCCGAATCATGGTTTCTCAATGGAAAACGTCATCGAGAGGACGGTCCTGCCTATCAGTGCGTACGCACTGGAGAAAAAGCGTGGTGGTTCAATGGTGAACGTCATCGAGAGGACGGTCCTGCCGTTGTATGGCATGGTTGGATAGAGGTGTGGTATCTCTTCGGTAAACTTCACCGAGAAGACGGGTCCGCCTGTGACGATGGACGCGAATGGTGGTATATTAATGGGGAAAATCTGACAGAACTGGAGTTCAAGGAAAAGATGGGTTCATCAACGAAAAATGTTTTGAGCAATGGAGCAATAGAATGGAAAAACAAAGAAGGAAACTTTCACCGAAAAAACGGACCCGCCCACATTATGGCGGATGGATCCAAGTTTTGGTATCTCAATGGAAAACGTCATCGAGAGGATGGTCCTGCAAATGATTGTGCTGATGGATCCAAATCGTGGTGGGTCAATGGTGAACTTCACCGAAAAAATGGTCCTGCTATGGAATGGGCCAGTGGAACCCAGGCGTGGTACCTCAACGGAGAACTTCACCGAGAGGACGGACCTGCCTATGATTGGATTGATGGACGTGAATGGTGGTATATTAATGGGCAAAATCTGACGGAACGGGAGTTCAAGGAAAAGATAAACCCATCAATGAAAAATGTTTTGAGAAATGGAACAATTGAATGGAGAAACAAAGACGGACAACTTCACAAAGATTATGGTCCTGCTATTGAATGTGATAATGGAGAAAAATCCTGGTATATCAACGGAAAACTTCACCGAAAAAATGGTCCTGCACACATTGATACACATGGAAATAAAAAGTGGTATATCAACGGAAAACTTCACCGAGAAGACGGTCCTGCACACATTGACATATATGGAGATAAAAAGTGGTATATCAACGGAAAACTTCACCGAGAGGACGGTCCTGCACACATTGATACACATGGAAATAAAAAGTGGTGTTTCAACGGAGAACTTCACCGAGTGGATGGACCCGCCGAAGAATACATCAATGGAGATAAATGGTGGTTTTTAAACGGACATTGTCACCGAGTGGATGCCCCTGCCATTGAATATAATTCAGGAGGTAAAGAATGGTTCCTCAACGGAAAACAACACCGAGAAAACGGTCCTGCAAGTGAATGGGATGATAGATCTAAACAGTGGTTTTTCAACGGGTTAGTTCACCGAGAGGACGGTCCTGCTATGGAATATGCTGATGGATCTAAAACGTGGTTTCTAAATGAGTTGTGTCATCGAAAGGATGGTCCTGCCGTTGTATTAGAAGATGGAACCCGAAAGTGGTTTCTCAATGGGGAACAACATCGAGAGGACGGTCCTGCAAGTGAATGGGCTGATGGATCTAAAGCGTGGTTCCTGAACGGAAAACTTCACCGAGTCGACGGTCCTGCCTACATCGGACCCGATGGAAAAGAAGAGTGGTATCTCAACGGAAAACAACTGACTAAACATTTAGTAACAAAAATGTGTATCAAATTATAAAAAGATTAAACAAAGTATGTAATAAACACGGGATCGAAAATTTTATAGTGCTCTTAAGAGCATTATAAGGTGAACATTTGAAAAATTTTTAATGTCCAATTAGATTTGTCAACAAAAGAAAATGTACTATTTAAAATCCATTAAAATCTCTTAAATTCATTGGAAATTTGAGCTTTAATTTTTTGATTTTTTATTAAAGTAAAAATGTCAAGAAATACTAATATTTTACATTTTGACAATAGCAAGCTGAAACTCAGCAGAATAGCTTATTGTGATCCTGTTAGTGATGTTATTAATGAGAAATCAGAGCGTAAGCAATGGCCTGAGGAAGGAACATCAGATATCAAGACGCCTTTTAGGTATTATGGACAGAGTAAACTCTTTTGGCAAACTATAAGATTTCTCGTAGAAGCCAAAGAAAGATATCAACTTGAGAAATGTACAGTTCTTTATATAGGTTCTTCTCCAGGAGATACAATACCAATGGTAGATAAAAGACTTAAGAAATTTACAGATTTGGATATTATCTGGGATTTATATGATCCAGTTGATGCACACGATAAGGTCAAATCCATGGACAATGTCAAGTTTCACAGAAAATTATTCACAGACGAAGACGCGGATTCATATCAAGGCAAAAATGTTATCGCTCTGTTTGATCATCGTTCTAATAATAAAGATCCAGAGGTTCACAGTAATAATATCAGCTCTTGTATTTGGATCAAGAAAATTCAACCTTTATGTGCTTGCATAAAATTTAGAACACCGTTCAAAGCTGTTAATAATATCAATGTCTTCGAAGGACCACCAGGAGAAATTCACACACAAGTAGATAATAAAGAGTTTAGTGCGGAAACGAGGCTATGGATGTGGAAAGAGCATGTAAAAGAGTTTCTAGAAGGAACAATTGTAAAATATGACTTTAAAGAACATGAGGAGAAACTCTTCTATAGGAATACTGTTACAAGATATATTATGGGAGACACAAATGTCAGAATTGCAGGATTAGATTTATGCCAAAATAGTCTGAAAAAGATAGAGACTTCAATTAAGATTCTTAGTTGTTATGTGGAAGAACCGTTAGTAAAAGATGTCAAAGAATTTATCGAAGGTGTTTATGAGGATTTAGAAGCACAAGGCGGAAAACCACTTGATGATCCTGAATCTTATGAAGGAAAATTTCCATTGATTGAAGATCCTCAAACAAGAGTAGGGTTATATGATCAAATTAAGAAGGATTTTTGCGGAGAAAAGAAAGAAAAAAGAAACAACAATAGGAAAAATAACAGAAACAACAATAGGAAAAATAACAGAAACAACAACAGAAACAATAACAGAAACAACAACAACAGAAACAACAACAGAAACAACAACAAGCAAGAAAATAGAACAAAATGTCCAAAATGCCAAAGACCTAGAAATCCGGGGTTTGACATGTGTAGAAAATGCTATTTTGAAAGAAACAACCCAAAATGTCCAAAATGCCAAGGACCTAGACATCCGAGAGTTGATCTGTGTGAAAAATGCTACAACTCGCTTTCGCGATACTGAATGAACTACGTCCTTTGCATAACAGTTAAAAACAATAAAAATGGGTTCTTCGGGCCCTTTTTACTACATTTTTACTTGAACATGTTATACCTAGAATTTTTTCCAAAACTCTTCCACATCTAACCAAAACATGTTATACCTAGAATTTTTTCCAAAACTCTTCCACATCTATAGAATTGAAAAATATTTTTTGTGTTTTGTTGGGATATAATAAACACCGATATAATATAAACAACAATATGAATAATCAAACAAAATACAACCATTACGCTTGCTTCAAAGATGAAAGAGAACATGTTTTCATGCTTTGGGAAGTATTCTGTACTATTTGGCAAATTAAGAAGAAATACAAAAAGCTCATAAATAAGAATATGTTTATCTATCTTCTAAAGATGATTGCTTGGAGAGGAATACCAGTTATTCCAAGATCAAATCAGATTGGATGTATTTTAAGAACCAGTCAGTTGTTTAAAACACATCTTTCTGTTCTTAACACTTCTGAAACTGGAAGAGGCAAAACACATACTACTTTCGCTATTGCTCAACGTGCATGGAATGAAGAAAAATGGAAAATGGCTGTAATAGCTCCGAACAGAACTTCTCTTTCCAATGATGATGGTTGGGTTAATTGGTCCAAAAAGTATGGTGTACCTTTAGCTTTCTCAATGACCTATGCTAAACTCAGAGGTCAAGGTGGAAAGATTAACCATCCTTATTTGGTTTATGATGATAAAGAAAAATCTTATCATGGTACAAAAGCGTTTGGAAAACTATGTAGAGAAGGATTGATTCTGGTGTTTGATGAATGTCATCATGGAACTAGACCCACATCAAAAACACATTGGGCAATGGCGGCGTTAACAAGAATATGTGCTAAGTATTCGAAGAAGTGTCGTATAATGTTGTTATCTAAAACTCCTGGTGATAAGGCAGAACATATGGCACCAATATTGCGCATAATGGGTATTGTTAGAAAAACAAAGATGGTTGAGTATGATAGAAGATCTGGTATTTATGAGTGGGAAGATTATGGTCTTGCACAACTTCGTAAGTATTGTTTTACAATAGCTACCAGAAGAAAGGTCGAAGCTAATTGGGAAGAAGTTCGTAAAGGATCAGAGAAACGCATATGCACTAATATGTGGGTGAACATTCTAAGATCAGCTACAACTGTTTACATTCCAGCTCCAAAAGATATTCCTTGGAAACTTACAGCACTTAACGCTTATTTCAACCTGAATAAAGCATCGGTGAAGCTCCTCAATAAAGGGATTAATGTTTTATCCAACGCTGTCCATTATCATGAAGGTGTTCTTCATCAAGGAGAATGGAATATGGGTGGAATAGTTACTGGTCTTAAGATGATTGAGTGTGCCAAACTTCCAGCAATAGCCAATTACGTTCAAGAAAGACTTAT
>SDBT01007908.1_pt1 | contig 17450 bp, 11 predicted proteins | sample 2277101 | NCBI WGS metagenome assembly SDBT01 (sample SAMN10404973, study PRJNA504765) | marine sediment metagenome | isolation source: marine sediment core GS10_PC15, 103 cmbsf | place: Arctic Ocean: Southern Knipovich Ridge | collected 2010 | reverse complement strand
CCGTCGGTCAACTTCCGCAAGCCGGTGCCGTCGACGTTGATTTCGTAAAGGTGATAGTAGGGCTGCCCGCCTTTGCGATAGGAGAAGAGGATCTTCTTGCCGTCGTAGTGGAGTTGCGGATCGCGGACGCCGCCCTTGGCATCGTTGAGGAGCGTCGCGACTTCGCCCGTCTTCACGTTCATCCGGCAGAGCCGCCCGCCGTCGTGGTAATACTTGCGGTCCGGCCTGACGATGTCATAGCCGAAGTTGGCGTACCAGTGACCGTCCGGGTCGGTCTGGCGGACGGCGAAAACGATCTCTTCCACGTCGCATTGGTCCAGCAGCGACGGGCAGTTGCTTTGTGGGGTGACCTCGGCCGATTGTCCTATCGCCGACGATATGCTGATAAGCAGAATTGCCGCCGAGACCTTCAGCAGGAGATTTCTAGACATGAGAGGTTTCCTTTTCGTCTCGTTGCTCGATCGTATATCCATGTATCTCAAAGTGAAAACGCCACCATTGGGCTCGTCCCAGTGGAGCGATGATTGGCAGCTAGAAACGGTCGTTTCTCCCAGGCTTTGCTCTCCCAGCCGTCCGCCGCCTTCGGCGGCGGACGGCTGGGAGAGCAACGGTGGTTTTGCATTCGCGGCTAGCTATCAATCATCGCTCCACCGGGGTAAACCCGGCGGTGGCGGACAAATCGTTTTCACTTTGGGTATCTACCTATTCTCGGTCGCCCAGACACACAATCTTGCCGTCTTCCAACGCGACAAAGACCTTTCCGTCGGCGATGGCCAGTCCGTCATATATCGGTGCAGAGTCTAACTCGCACGCGGTTATCTGCTCGTTGGTAGCTTTGTTGAGAAGCTGCACACGACCGCCAAGCATCTGGGCTCCGGCAACAACCAGATGCTCGGCGGCGACGGCCCGGCCACCTGCAGAGCCACCGAAGCCGCGCATCTTGAACTGACCCAGGTAGCCGTCCAGCATGGGGCCGCCGGGAGTCTTCGACTTGATCTGTCGGGCCTGAGTAATCCCGGAACCGGGCTCGATGGCGGTCTGATTGCAAACGACGGTGCCGTCGGCAACGCAGAGCAGATCGATGCGGCGTTGCATGTTGCGAAACTTGCCTATCCTTGCCCGTTGTTCGCTGCTTAACGGTCGCCGATCGCGGTTCATGGTGACGGCTCTGGATGCCCCATCTATCATACCGGCCCAGGTCGTCTTGCCGGTGGCCGGGTCGAGTTGGACGACCGCGATGCCGCCGTCGGCTTCGGTGCCGCGGCCGGCATGGGCAATCAGTTTGCCGTCGTGGACGAGCACGCTGCCGACCGTCGGCCAGGTCGACTCGACGCGGCCGTTGACCACTATCCGCTGTTCCACGGGTGCCACCCGACTACGCCACGCCAATGCGCCCCTGTCCGTGGTCAGTGCATAGACCCAACCGTCACGCGAACCGATAATACAGAGGTTGCCGAGGATCGTCGGCGCCGAGTCGATTCGGGATCCGAGCGTTACGGTCCAGACGGGCTTGCCGGTGGCGACGTCGAAAGCTTTGACCTGGCCCGTTTCGGTGGCCGCAACGAATACTCGCCCGCCGGCAGCGACCGGCGGCGTGACAACGGGTGCCAGTCGCGCGTCCCAGGCCGCTTTCATCGGGCCCGCATTGGGCTCGGCTGCGGATGCCTGCCAGAGGACGTCCAGCGCGCCTGGTGCAGTCGCCGTAGTGGTGCTGTTGCGCCGCGAGTTTGCCCGGTGCATGGGCCAGGCGTTCGGATCGAGCGGTTCAGGCTTGGCGTCGGCGAAGGCCGGGCCGCGCTCGACGGGTCTGTCCCGACCGAAAACCTCCTCCGTGGGTAAGTCGCCGTTGGGGCCGAAAGCGAGGAACCCCAGGATTTGTCCCGGCTCGCACGCGCAGTTGTTCTGGGCCGTGTAGAGCATGCCGTTGGCCGGCGTCATGCCCTGGATGCAGGAACCCCGCGCCGCGTGGAGCATGTGCGTCCGGATCGGTACCGAACTGTCCGCGGCGTCGGCCAGTTCGATGTACTGCGCCTCTCGACTGATACCGATCACGTTGCCGAAAACGACCGGCGGCACGCAGATCGTGGCGCCTACCCTCGGCACACCTTTGGGCAACTTGCCGACGACTTCGCCGGTCAGCGGATCGTGTTTCTCGTCGACGTACCATAGCTGGCCGTTGACCAGTGCGATAAACCGGTACGATCTTAGTCCTTTCCAATGCTCCGGACGAACCGAACCATACTGCTTGGACCAGAGCAGTTTGCCCGTCTTCGCGTCCAGGATATTCAGCGACTCTTTTTGACGTTTGGAGACCGCGATGAATCCCGGGCCCACCAGGTCCAAGTGCAGGTCGGCCGTATCGCCCAAGTCGGTGTGAGCCACGCGCCAGAGTTCTTTGCCCGTTCGCACATCAATGGCAATCAGATCGTTCGCGGTCGCCGGATTGGCGTTGCGGGTCAGCAGATAGACCGTGCCGTCAGCACCAAGCACGGAGTAGGCGGGATAGTCCAACTTCCACAGAAGTTTGCCCGTGTCGGGGGCGTAGGCTTCCACGCTGCCATTGTTGGTGACATTTACACTGGGGCCCGCCTCGCCGCCGCGCTCGAACGGCGCCTTGGTCGATTCGCTCTTTTCCCAGCAGGACAGCACCAGCGTGTTGTCCAGCAGCACCATGCGTTCCGCCTGGTACGCCGTTTCGATAGTATGCTCGACCTTGCCCGTGGTACCGTCAACGATGAGCGCCTTTCCGTTGCCGACGGCATAGACGCGCCGATTGTCTGCTGCCAGGGGGCTGGTATTCTGCCAGTGTATACGGCCGCCCGTCTCCACGGTCTCCAGTGGGATCTTCCACAGCGGCAGGCCGTTCATCGCGTCGCGACATTCGAGGTAATGAGTCTTCTCCTGCAGACCGGGGACAAAGTTGTCGAGCAGACTGGAGTTGACGATATAACACCGACCGTTGGCCAGGACCCAACCGCGGACGCTGGCAAAACTGTTGATACTCTTGGGTATGCCGCCGATCCATCGCAGACCCATCGGGAAGCGGAGCAGACGGTCCTTGGAGACATGGTTCCCGTCGGCAGCGTGATGCGGATGCGTCCAATCGTCCATCTCCTCCGGCCGGGGCCGAACCGTCTTGGTCCAACTCCCGTTCTCCAGGACGCAGAGTATTCCGTTAGGCGCCAGCACGCGCATCAGTTCGTCGCGCCCGACCCCCTTGGCGGCCAAGGCTTTCATGTCCTCGACAACGATCAAGTTGCACAGATGCGACACATAAGGCAAGGTTCCGCCGGTGATTTTCTCAACCGAGGCCTGACCGACAACTTTCTTTTCGTTGATGACAGCTTGTGCCCGAGCCAACGCGGCCGAGTCCCAGCAGATCCCATGAACCAGCATCCTGCTGCCGACGGCCAATTCCGCAGTAAGTCCCGCCGAACCCTCACGTCCGCAACCGATATGGGCACACAGACCGGCACCGGTAAGGCTAAGTGGCACCGGCGTCCCGCCGGTGAGGATGTCCTTGGCGGTTTGAGCATCGTCGGCAGCAACCGGCGACGTCGACATCGCGCAGACAGTCAAAAGCGCCAAGCAACCGACGTGCAGGAATGCCTTCATTGATTTACTCATTCGCCAACTCCCATTGGATGATGAACTTCCGTAACAATGATGATAGTCGTGTGAGACATAGTTGGCAAGAAGCCGGTTTTCGCGGACATAGCAACGGAGAGCCCCGGAGGGGCGCTAGCCAATAGCCAGGGGCGTGAGCCCCTGGGATTCGGATAGCATCGTAGCGGAGAGCCCCGAAGGGGCGCTAGAAGATTCGGCGCAACCACTTCTACCACCCCTCCGGGGCTCCCGGATGGCGGGGTTTTCGTCCCAGGGGCTAACGCCCCTGGGTATTGACTATCGCCCCTCCGGGGCTAAAGAACGAGAACGCGGTCGGGTACATGACGGCAGCAACAAGAGGCGGCTGAATCGACACAAGACCTCGTGTGGTTGCACCACCCGGACTCATCTTGCGAACGAGTCTTCTCGAGTGGCCGAGCTTTCTGCGCAAGAGTGTCCGGGCCACCCTTGCAACAGCACCACAGGCGAGACGCCTGTGCCACTACTTCAACTGGCCCCCACATCAATCCCCCGGACGCCAAGCCGGCGGACCGCCCGGTTGTGGCTGGAGAAACTTGGCGTCGACCTGCTTGTACCAGGCGTGCAGCCGGCTACGCATGCGGGCGACCCGTTCGGGCATCTTCTCGGCCAGATCGTTGCGTTCGCCGACGTCTGCTTTGAGATCGTAGAGATGGACCCGGCCGTCCTCGTAACGTTCGATCAGCTTGTAGCGTCCCATGCGAACGGCTCCGCCCGGGATCCCGCCCTGGTTGCTGTAGTGGGGATAGTGCCAATAGAGGGCGTCGCGATCGAGCGAATCGCCGCCGCGCAGCAACGGCACGAGGCTCACGCCGTCGAGGTGCTGCTCGGGCATCGCGTCGAGCCCGGCCGCGTCGAGAATCGTCGGATAGAAATCGGTGCTGACGACCGGCACGCCAGACGTGCTGCCGGGCCGCGTCACGCCGGGCCACTTAATCATGTACGGCTCGCGAATGCCGCCTTCGTAGACCCAGCCCTTGCCGCCGCGCAACGGCAGATTGCTCGTCGGCGAACCTTCCGAAGTCGATAGCCCGCCGTTGTCCGACATGAACAACACGACCGTCTTCTCGTCGATCTTCGCTTCTTCGAGCTTGTCGAGCACACGGCCCACGGCCCGATCCATCGATTCGATCATCGCCGCGTATGTCGCATGACACTGACGGATGCGAACCCGTCGCGGCCGGTCGGTCGGCCAAGCCTGCTCCTCGTCGGCAAACTGTTCGGCGCCGGCATCGGCCAAGGCGGCGGCCTTCTTCTCGTACTTCTCGACCAGGTCCTTCGGTGCGCTCAACGGTGTATGAACCGAGTAGAACGAGAGATAGACCAGAAACGGATCGCCGCCTTGCCGAAACTTGTCGATGATCTCGCAGGCGTCGCGAGAGAGCCGCTCGGGCAGATGTTCGCCGACCGGGCCGTCGGTGATCGTCGGCATGTGGTAGGGCGAAAAGTATCGACACTTGAACGGCCCCCCGGCACTGTACCCGGCCACGTTGACGTCGAAACCCTGCGCCTTCGGCCAAAACTCCTCGGTCGGACCCAGGTGCCACTTGCCCAGGAAGGCCGTCTTGTAGCCGGCCCGGCCCAAAGCCTCGGCCAGCGTGATCTCCGCCGTCGGCATTCGGTCGTTCAGCGGAGCACCGCGAAACTTGCCCGACCGCCGGCCGGAAAACCAGTTCGTCGCGTCGACCCGACTCGGGTATTTGCCCGTCATGATGCTGTACCGCGTGGGACTACAAACCGGGTTGGCCGCGTAACCGTCGGTAAACCGCATCCCCTGCTTCGCGATCCGGTCGACGTTTGGCGTCTCGTAGAACGTCTTCGGGTTGTACGCCCCGATGTCCATATACCCCAGGTCGTCGACCAGGAAGAAGACGAAGTTGGGGCGTTGTTGCTTTGCAAGGCAAGGCTTGGACGACGGCACAACGCTCATCATGCACGTCAACACGCTTACGATTGTCAGGAAACGGATGCTGGTTCTCACGGGGTTCCTCTTGTAGGCTGGAGATTCTTGTCGATCCTTATTCTACCGGAAAATCATCCTCGTCGGTCGGCACGAGAAAACGGCGATGATGCTGAACCTCCAAGATCATTGCGGCCATGGCGGTGTGGTAGAGCCGTCCACCGAGTTTGGTGCCGTGGTCGCCCTTATCCGCGCCCCAGCTTCCCGCTTCGTGGCCTTCGGTGGCTTGAGATTTGACCAGCCGGTCGCGGATCACCCGATGCCACTGCTTCCACTCTTCACCGCCCCAGTGCCACATCACCTGGGTGGCATAGTAGTTGTAATAGAGATTGGTCTCGGAGGGCCCTTCCTTGGCGAGCCACTCGACGCCGCGCCGCAATGTCGGGTTGTCCTTCTTCCAGCCCAAGTACATGCGGCTCAGTAGCCCGATGGCCGTGGTGGTGATCCTGGCCTGTTCGGGTTTCGTGTAGCCGTACTTCGCGCCCTCGTCCGACTGGACCGAATCGAGGAAGCGGAAGGCCTTCTGAATGGTAACCGGCGGGAAGCTAAGGTACGCCATGTGGCCGCTCTGCAGGGCCAGGATTTGCCAACCGGTGACCGACGTGTCGCCCGCTTGCTTGGGTTGATATCGCCAGCCGCCGCCGACGGGGTCTTGGGCATAGACGATGAAGTTGATCGCCGCCTGGGCAGGACGTTCCAGGCTTTTGTCCTTGGCCATCGCGTAGGCCTCGCACAGCACGATCGACGCCAGACCGTGCGAATACATCGTACCCCCGGGCTCGTGTAGACTTCCGCCGTTGGGACCGATCTTCATCCGTTCGACCAAATAGTTCAATCCTTTCTCGATCGTGTCCTTATACTTGCCCTCCTTCTGGGTTTGTCTGGCCCCGAGAAACGACAGCAACGCCATGGCGGTGGCGGCGTTGCGGGCCTCGTCCATGTTGCCGTCGTGGCGACATTGCCCGTCGCAGGCCGGAGCCGTGGAATGCTTGAAGCTCCAACCGCCGTCGGGCATCTGGTGCGCGGCCAGCCACTGCAACGCCGCGGCCACGGGATTCTCGCTGGACTCGCTGCCGCTGCCCTGCTCGGCATGGTTCGAGACGGGGCAACACTTTTTCGACCTCGCGGTTCGCTTGCGGCATCGTAGCGTTGTGCGAGAAGTTGCTAAGCCGCAAGCGGCCGTTATCCGAAAACAGCCAATACTAAACCGAGTCCTCTTCTTGCCCCGCCGTACAGGGTCCGACACATCAAATTCGCTTGCCCACGCACCGCAGCCCATCGCCAAGACAAGTCCAATCGCAATCGGCAGGGCCTTGTCGCGTATCGAAACCATGACGGACTCCTCCAGCTAAGGACAAGACGGACGGCACAGCGAGACACGCAATTAACCCTACCACCCCTTGCACGATGGGTCAAGGGCCGACGGGCAGCGCGCCCCGTGAACGCATGCGAAGCCGCAAGCGGCAGAAGCTTGGCCCTGAACCGCTCACTTCTTCTTCCCCACGCCCAGCGAATCCAACAATCTCTGGGTGCGGTCGGACGGCTTGAGATCGCCCGGGTTGTAGGTGAAGGAGCGATCGTGATCGACGTCGGCCGGGTTGGGGCTGTAGACTTCTAAGAACTCCATGGTCACCAGTACACGGCCACCGTCGATGTACTCGATGTCATCTTTCGGGACCCGGCGACGATATTCGATGCGGTAGGGAAATTCGTCCTCCTGGCCCAACATCAACACCACACGGTCGGGCACGTGCTCGGGCAGCTTGCTCAAATCGGCCCGGCCACGGCGGACGGCCTCCTCCTGATCGGGTAGGATCTCGACGAGCCACTCTGGTTTCCATTGCCCGACGAGCCGCCAGACGGGCCGCTGCTGCTTTCCGAGGCGTCCGGGCTCAGCGGTGGTGAAGTCGAACGAGCGGTTCAGGCCGCGGAGCACCTGGGAGAGCCCCCCGAGCCCGGGCAGGATGCCTTGCCCGTCACCTGCAACCATACGCGCCTTGCCTAAGTGCTCGGCCACCCGATCGACGTCGATCCGTGTCAGCTTCGACTCGTCCCCCAGTTTCCGGTAGGTCCAGAGGAACCGGCCGTCACAGACTTGCGTCAGGCTGCTGGTCTGCCCGCGAAGCTGAATGACGAGTTCCATCCGGCTGAACTGTTTCCCCAAGTACCGTTGCTCCAAATAGCTGCCGAAGCCGGCGAGGTTCTTGTCGAAGAGGTTGACCTGGTGGCGAATCTTGGCCTTGACAGTCGGTCGTCTTTCCAGTGTGCGGATGGCCGATTGGAGGACGGCCTGGGGCTGAATGTCGGCATTTCCGTTGGCGTAAGCTGCTGTGCTTGAATAACTTGGGACGTTCGGCGCGTCCGTCGATACCCGATTCTGCGTGGCGGCGGCCGACGGGTCTTCATCGGAGTCGACTTGGCCCTCACACCCCCCAGTCGAGAGCAGAATGAGTATCGGCCCCCACGACCATGGCAAGATGGGCAACCTATGCATATTTTTGCTGGTAATAACGGATTTTCCAAAGAATCGTGTTGTAACAGGCCGACCAATAATTCTCAGACAGCCGGCCTGCGTCAGTAGACTTTGCGCCGGATGCCTCGGTCCGGCGGGCCCGGTTTCACGATCGGCCTGCCACCGGTGACCGGGAAAGATATTGTAGGACGACCTCCGGATGGGGTCTATATCAATCGTGACCGATGTCGGCGACAGACAAGGGGGGAAACGATGAGGATTTCGTTGTTATTACTATTGGTAGTGGCCGTGGCAACCATCGGGTGTGTCGGTTGCGCGAAAAACAACCTGCCGCCGGCCCAGATGCTGATGCATCCAGGCCCTGGCGTGGACGGACCGGGCCCCGGGATCATGATGCCCGCCCAGCCCAGTATGTCGGCAGCCGGACGGACGTCGCAGATTTACTTCGTCGGACCGGAAGGAATGCAGGTCAACTGGGACGTCGGCATGCCGGGTATGTTCGATTCAGAGGCGATGCTTTGTCCCGGCCGGCACAACTTCCCGCAAGGGGCCATCTATCGGCTGAAACTGACCAACATCCCGGGCCGCCCCGGCGTGGAACTCTATCCGACGCTTGAAGTCGGTCCGGCCGTCCCACGAACCGAGGCGTTCCTATCGCACAACGCGATTCCCGTGCAGTTCGCCGAAGAGGACCTCGACCAGGTGCTTACCGGCAACATGGTTACCAAGGTAATCTACCTGCCCGATCCGGAGTACCAGGAATTGGCCCTGGCCGGCGTCGAGACGCTGGTCAGCACGCGACTGGACCCGGGTGTCGATCCGATCGTCGAGGCCGACCGCCGCGGGGCAATCCTGGGGATCATCCGCTTGGGCAACATCGACCACAACCTTCCCGGCGGCAACGTCGGGCAGGACGGAGTTAGGCCGGTCGCTTACATGCAGACGGTCCCCGGCGGCATGACGGCTTCCGGTCCGAGGCCGCTGGGTGCAGCGGTCGGTGGACAGACCTCGATCCCGACCAACTACATTTCCGGCGTGAACGCCCCGCAATGGGGAATGCCGATGTCCGGCACGCCGATCGGGCTACCCGGCCCGCCCCACATACCTCTGGGGATTCCCGCCGGATTGCAGAAACACGTAATCAAGAACCACACCCGCGTGAACATCCCGGAGCCGACCCGCAAGCTGCGGATCGACGTGCAACAATCGCCCGGCTTCTCCTATCCGAAACCGGTCAACAAAGTCTCGATCATCGAGAGGACGTTCCGCGGTTTTGGGCTGTTCAGGCAGCCGCTTACCGACCGGCGCGAAGTCATCAGACCCGATTGTGCCGACGGATACTCCTGTCCGCCCGGCATGTAGCGGCAATGAGGAGATGATAACTGAAAACTGATAACTGATAACTGTTTCATACTACCCGTGCTAATGGTCCATACGCCCCGCTGTCCGACAACTTGGAACCGGCTTCACCGAAGACGAGTTGCCAGCAGGATAGTAACGATAGTGCTGTTGAGCTTGGCGACGGCAACGCCGCTATTTGCTCAACAGCCCAGCGTACACTACCTGCACCATGGTGCTATGCCACCGGGAGCGATTGGCAGTCGGCAACTCCTGCGGGGCGGACCATTGCCCGGGTTTTTCCAGCCGGTAGAAATCAAGGCCCCATCCGGGGCCTTGGTTTCGCTGGCCTCTGCCGGCCGATTTGACCGGCCCCAACGGGCGCCGTTGCGGGCCGGGTTGCTGATCGGACAGGTCTATCGGCTCCGCGTCGTTAAGATTCCGCGAAACCCGGGCATTGAGATCTTTCCCACGATCGAACTCATCGACCGGCTCTACTCGCCGCGGGGCCAGCAGTGGCGATTTGCGATCCCCGTCGAACTGACGCAAGAGGATCTGGAATTGGCCCGTAGCGGCAAGTTCGTCACCCGGGTTATCTACCTGGAAGATCCCCAAACTGCCACGCCGGTGGCAGACGATTTGCAGACGCAGAATTGGCACGAGGTCGGCCCCGGCCGCGATCCGTTGGTTGCCGCCGACTCGTTGGGCCGCCCTGTGGCTATCTTGCGTTTGGGCGTTCGGATGCCCGACGCCGACGAGGGACCGGACATGCGTTTTCTCTTCGGATGCCCGCCCTTCGCGACAGACCCCTTGGCGCCAGCCGCGGCGGGGACTGCCTCGGTTCCGGAGGCATTGCAACCATGAAACGCATCGTTCCGGCCGAATTCGCCCGATGGGTCTGGCCCGATCCGCGGCAGATGTGCCTGATCGCCCTGTGTGCGTTGGTACTCTGCTCCTGCCGGGGGCCGCAGCAGATGAGCGGCGATACGGAAACAATCGGGCAAACCGGTCTGCCGCGGGAGGCTTACACGGGCGTCGTTGCCACGTCCGGCTCGCCCAACGTGCCGCCAATCGGTCCACCCGGCATGCCCAACGGCGTACCGCTAGCATCCTCGCCGCAAGGTCCCTGGGCCCCGCCCGGGTTCTCACAGCCTTGGCCGAAAGACGAATACCTCCGCGACGGCGGCGACCGCGAACTGGCTACCCGGGTGGCCGCCGACTGGCAAGTCCACGGCCTCGACGTGGAAGATACGGTGGCTCACTTCGACACGCTCGACGGTCGCACGATCGTCGAGCCGAGCAACCGCGTGCATATCTACAGTCCCAGGTTCGGCGCAGTCCGCCATGTGGTGTGTCTGCGGGCGAACGAGACGGCCCGTCGTTCGGCGGGGGTCCACTTGCCGGTCAGGTTGTTCGGTCCCAAGGCCACCGACATAGTCGCCACAGGCAAACAGAACGTCCAGGCCAACCGCCAGATCGGACGCAAGCCGCCGTCGGTCTTCCTCAGCGAGCAGGGCGACGGCGTCGTGTCGCGATCGGTCGGTCCACGCGGTTTCCAAGACGCCTTCATGGCATACGAGAATCTGGCGGTCATCCGCCAGGGTGTGATCGAATCGGCCGAAACGGCATTCCTCGCAACCGGCGTCGATGCGGCCAGGGCATGGACGGGCAAACAGGCCGTCCAGGTGATCCTCGACCATCAAGCCGCCATGGAAGACGTCAGCGATCAACAAACGCAGTCGTTCTTCTCGGTCAAGGAACCGCCGGCCAATCCCAAGCTACGGGTGATCAAGGTCGCTTCGACCGACACGGCCAAGCCGGGCGACGAGGTGGCGTTCACAATACGCTTTGACAACATGGGCAACCAACCGATCGGCAACGTCACGATCATCGACAACCTGACAACGCGTCTGGAGTACGTCGCCGACAGTGCCCAATGCAGTCTCGACGCCCAATTCTTCACGCAGCCCAACACGGGCGATTCGCTAGTGATCCGCTGCGAGGTCACCGACCCGATCGACCCGGGCGACGGCGGCGTCGTCCGCTTCCGCTGCAAAGTCCGCTAGGAATCTCGTAGCACAGGCGTCTCGCCTGTGGAATCGGACATCCGCTTGCGATTTCGCACTCCACCCGGAGATTCTCGACAGTTCATAGAGAATGGGGTATCATACGTCCCACCAGTCCGTTGAAAATGTAGGGTGGGTCGAGGTACGAGACCCACGCGGAGTGACAGGGACCGCAGTTTCCGCGTGGGTCTCGTACCTCGACCCACCCTACGATCCTCCATACAGGAGTCGAACGCCGACGGGGTTCGGCGAGATATGCAAAGAAGGGAATCGGCTCGCGGGCAATCGTCCGAGCCGATCTAAACCACCCACGACCGCTCGCCGTCGACGTGGACTATTTCGATTTGCGGACGAGGATCGCCGGCGACCAGCCGGAACGTTAGCGGGACGCGCTCGCTGGTTAGCACCTCCACGGGCGAGACGCCTGTGCTACTGTCGGCGGCGTCGGGCGTGGATTGTCCCACTTTTTCGAGTTGGCCCTGCTGATGCCGGTAGAGTTCCAACGTCCACGTCTGCCGATCAACGATCAGAAGTTCGCGGACGCCGAGCCGGGAGTAGAAAGGGAGCTTTTCGCGAGTATGGTCGTTCGGGCTGGTCACTTCAATCAGGAAATCGACCCCGCCGCGCCAGTGGGTATCGCAATCCTTGCCCTCACCGTCGTGCAAGAGAACGGCCACGTCGGGAACACGGTAGTCCTGCGTCCAGTCATCAATGTCCGAAGAACAGAGATTGACACCGGGGCACACGATGCCACGCTGCGGACCATCGAGCACCTCTAGCAGTGCAGAAGTCAATTGAGCAACGAGAACCTGATGCTCAGTGTTCGGTATCGGCGTCATCATGTAAACTCCCTCCCAGACTTCGTCGTAGCGATCCGCCCCGGACGCCCTGCGCTCGGCCAGGAGGCGATTTTCGACGTTCGGATCCCCCACAAGAATGACCATCGGGCAAACCTCCTCGACTCGAACTAACTGGGAGTGTCAAAGCAATCCCCGATACTATTATCGACCGCGAGACGGTTAGTAGCAAGCAGCCGACCCGGAATCATGGCTTTTCACCCTCCGCATCGGCCGATATCATAAGAGATTCGGTCCGAACCGTTCTCCTCCAGCCCACTATGCCAACCCCATGAAAACCGACGAACTCCGCGAGAAGTACCTCGAATTCTTCGAGACCAAGGGCTGTATCCGCCGGCCGAGTGACGTACTGGTCCCCCGGTGGGACCCCTCCGTGCTCTTCACCCCCGCCGGGATGAACCAGTTCAAGGACCACTTCCTCGGCCGCTGCAAGCTGGAATTCACTCGGGCGACGACCTGCCAGAAGTGCCTGCGGACCGGCGACATCGACAACGTCGGACGGACCGCCTATCACCATACGTTCTTCGAGATGCTCGGCAACTTCAGCTTCGGCGACTACTTCAAGCGCGACGCGATCAACTGGGCCTGGGAGTTCTGCACCGACAAAAAGTGGCTGGGGATCGATCCGGCGCGGCTTTCGGTAACGATCTATCTCGACGACGACGAGGCGGACGAAATCTGGCGTAACGACATCAAGCTGCCGCCGGAGAAGATCCAGCGGCTCGGCGAGGACGAGAACTTCTGGCCGGCCAACGCACCCAGTCAGGGGCCCGACGGCGTCTCCGGGCCGTGCAGCGAAATCTACTACCATACCGACTCCGGCGAGGTCGAGATCTGGAATCTCGTCTTCACGCAATTCAACCGCGTGGGCAACCCGCCCGACAATCTCCGCCCGTTGCCCAGCAAGAACATCGACACGGGCATGGGCCTGGAGCGGACCGCCGCCGTGCTACAGGGCGTCGAGACCAACTATCACATCGACATTCTCCGCCCGATGGTCGAGGCCGCCGCGGAAGTCTGCGGAATGAAATACGATCCCGAAAGTGAACAAGGCCGGCGGATGAGACGCATCGCCGATCACGTCCGGGCCTGCACGTTCGCCATCCACGAGAACGTCTACCCGGGCCCGAACAAGGAAAAGTACGTCGTCAAACGGCTATTGCGCAGGGCCGTGCTCGACGGTCGGCAGATGGGCATGCACGACCCCTTCCTGCACAAACTGGTCGGCAAGGTCGCCGAACTGATGAAGGGCCCGTATCCGGAACTTGGTGAAACGGTCACCCGCGTGGCCGGCGTGATCGAGGGTGAAGAGGCTAATTTCCTCGGCACCATCGACGGAGGGCTGGACCGAATCGAGCGGACCTTCGCCCAGATGAAGCAGGACCACCACGGCACGGTCTCCGGCAGCGACGCCGCCGACATGTACCAGACCTACGGTTTCCCGCCCGAGCTATTTGAGGCGCTGGCCGCCGAGCGGAACTTCGCCTTCGACTGGAACGGCTATCGCGACGAGATGAAGAAGCACGGCCTGGCCTCCAGCACGGGCGAAAAGATCGTCTTCAAACACGATCCACTCGATGCACTCAAAAAGGCCATGCACGGCAGCAAGTTTCTCGGCTATGAGACGATCGAGGTTGCCGACGCCAAGGTGGTGGGACTGATCGTCGGCGAGAATCTTTGCGACAAGGTCGACGAGATCGACCACAAGCACCCGATCACCGTCGTGCTCGACAAAACGCCCTTCTACGGCGAAATGGGCGGCCAGGTGGGCGACCGCGGTGAGCTGATCGGCCAGCGGTTCCGCTTCGAGGTCATTGATGCCCTGGTCGACGGGGCGTTCACGCTTCACATCGGGCATCTGCGCGAAGGCCAAATCGAACTCGACAACACGGTCGTCGCCCGGGTCGACCCGCGCCGCCGTCAGGGCATTCGCCGGTCACACTCGGCCACGCACGTCCTCCACTACGCCTTGCGCAGCGTACTTGGCCAGCACGCCGAGCAGCAGGGCTCGAAAGTGGACGACGACGTGCTGCGGTTCGATTTCACCCACCCCTCGGCCGTCACCGCCGAAGAACTGGTGCAGATCGAAGACGAAGCAAACGCCCGAGTGCTGGCCGCCGAGCCGATCGCCTGGCAGGACCTGCCGCTGGCTGAAGCACGGGAGGCCGGAGCGATCATGCTCTTTGGCGAAAAGTATCCGGACGTGGTGCGGATGGTCTCCATGGGCCAGTTCAGCAAGGAACTCTGCGGCGGCACGCACCTGGACAGCACGGGCCAGATCGGCCTGTTGAAGATCGCCGGCGAAGAGAGCGTCGCCGCCGGCACCCGCCGGATCACGGCTCTGACCGGCGTAGCCGCGCTGGAAAACGTCCGTCGCAGCGAAGTGGCGTTGGCTGCCGCGGCCGGTGTGCTGAAGATCCCCGCCGACCAGGTCGGCGTCCGCGTCGAGGCACTGGTCAAGGAGGTCCGGCAGTTGAAGAAGCAGGTTGCCACCGGTGTCATGGCCGAGGGCCCTACGCCCAATATGCTGCTAGAGGAGGCGACAGAATCTGCCGGCGTGAAGATCGTTGCGGCAGAGGTTCCCGGCGGAACCCCGGCCGTGCTACGCGAGTTGATCGACCAACTCCGTCGCAAGGCCGCCCCGGTGGCCGTGATGCTCGGCAGCCGGCAGGAGGAGGAAGGCAAGGTGTTGCTGATTGCCGGGCTGAGCCGCGATCTGGTCGAGAAGGGGCTCGACGCGGTCGCCTGGGTCCGTCAGACGGCCAAGATCGTCGGCGGCGGAGGCGGTGGCCGACCCGACATGGCTCAGGCCGGCGGCAAGTTCCCCGACAAGCTCCCCGAAGCCATGCAAACCGCCAAAACCACGATGCAACAGATGTTGGGCAACCTCTAACAACCTCGTGGCATAGGCGGCCCGCCTGTGAAAGCCGTGGCATAGGCGTCTCGCCTGTCACCTATTCGCTCACAGCCCACATGAAACGATCACAGGCGAGACGCCTGTGCTACGGCTTCCCGCTGGCACCGCTAGCAGTAGCCCAACTGCTATTGGTCGGAGCCTCCACACGGGTTATTCTCGTGCCCCATGAACATCGCCCTATTCCTCCCCAATTGGCTCGGCGACCTGGTAATGGCCACGCCCACGATCCGGGCGATCTCGAGGCATTACGGTCGCGATGCCAGATTGGTGGGCATCATGCGACCGTATCTAGCCGACGTGTTGCAGGGAACCGATTGGCTCGACGAACAATGGTTCTTCGATCCGAGAGCCAAGGACCCGACGTTGCGGTGCAGGTCGCTTGTTCGGCGGTTGCGCCGCGAGCGGTTCGACCTGGCCGTGTTGCTGACCAACTCGCTTCGGTCCGCCGCCGTCGCGTGGCTCGGCGGCGCCAAGGAGCGAATCGGCTACGTCCGCCGCGGTCGTGGCCCGCTACTTTCCGGTCGGCTCTATCCGCGACGCCAACTCGATCTTCCGATGGTTGATACGTATCTGGCACTGGCCGAGGCGGTCGGTTGTTTGCCCCAGTCGAGGCGGCTCGAACTGGCTACGACCGAGCAGGACGAACTATCGGCCGACGCCGTGTTTGCCGACCTCGGCCTGAACCGCGATCGCCCGCCGATTCTGCTGAACTCCAGCGGGGCCTACGGTGCAGCCAAGCTCTGGCCGGTCGAACATTTCGGCGCGTTGGCCCGGCAGATCGTCGATGTGCTGGATCGCGACGTGCTCGTACTGTGCGGCCCCAAGGAACGCGAGATCGCCCGGCAGGTCGTCCGCCTTGCCGATCGCCCGCGTGTCGTGTCGATGGCCGAGCAGCCACTCGATCTTGGCACGTCGAAAGCCTGCATCCGCCGCGGCCGGTTGATGGTCTCCACCGACAGCGGACCGCGACACGCCGCCGCCGCATTGGGCCTGCCGGTGGTCACGGTTTATGGGCCCATGTTGCCCGTCTGGGGTGAGAATCCCACGCAGCAGGCGGTCAACCTGATGCTCGATCTGGATTGCATCGGTTGCCACAAACGCACATGCCCACTTGGACATCACCGTTGCATGCGGCAGTTGACCGTCGACGTGGTCTTCACAGAAGTCGCAAGATTGAACGAACAACGAGAACCCTTAATGGCGACCTAGCACCCGTCGAAACAGTCGTGGCACGGGCGTCTCGCCTGCGGCAATAAGGCAGGCGAGACGCCTGCACTACGATCGAGAACACCCCAACCATGATCCGCACCGATCCCCAAACCAAATCCTCCGACCCGGCCGACACCGGACTGCAACCGGCCGACGACGGACAGATGTGGCTGGACGCCCGCATCGAGCCGCAATTGCAGCAGGCCGGCCTGACCGACTTCGACTCGGTAATGGCCACTTTCGACGGCCGATGTCTGCGGGCACTGACAGACCGCGAAAACTGGCGACTCTCGCTGCAAAACAAACAACAGACCCGCGGCGCTTACCTCAAGAAGCACCACGTCCGCACATGGCTCACCCGACTGCGAGCCAGACTAGGCACCGGGCCGGGTGAAACGTCCGGACGCGTCGAGGCACATAACGTCGGAGCATTGACGGCCAATGGCATCGAGGTCATGCGGCTGATGGCCTACGGCGAAAAACTGCACGCCGACGGCCTGCTCGAATCGTTCGTGCTCACCGAGGAACTGGAAGACTACACCGACCTGCACACGTTTCTGCACCATCGCTTTCCGCCGCTTTCGATACCGGTATCGACGGCGGCCCGCGACCGCGACCTGGCACAATTGATCCGCGAAGTTGCCCGCGTTGCTCGAAGGTTCCATCAGGCGGGCTTCAACCACCGCGATCTCTATTGCGGCCATTTCTACATCCGGGAATCGGTGCCCGGCGAGTTCCATATCCGGCTGATCGACCTGCAACGCGTGCAACATCGCCGCCGCTTCCGACGTCGCTGGATCGTCAAAGACCTGGCCCAACTCGCCTGGTCGGCCCCACGCGACCGGATCAAATGCACCGACAAGCTGGCCTTCATGCGATGTTACCTCGGTGTGGGCAAGCTCCGGCCGGCCGACAAGCGGCTGATCCGCGCCGTGCTGGCTAAGCAGCGGATGATGCAACGACGATTGGGGATCGAAGCATGAAG
>SDBT01007907.1_pt1 | contig 17451 bp, 17 predicted proteins | sample 2277101 | NCBI WGS metagenome assembly SDBT01 (sample SAMN10404973, study PRJNA504765) | marine sediment metagenome | isolation source: marine sediment core GS10_PC15, 103 cmbsf | place: Arctic Ocean: Southern Knipovich Ridge | collected 2010 | reverse complement strand
GAATAGGAATAAGCCTTGGTAATGCAATAATGGGAAGTACTCCTCCTGATCCTGTTGAAACGAATGTACAGAGAAACTCGGATGCCTTACTCTGAGTTTGTGGTAAAATCCCTTTTCTATCGGTTTGCGGGGTAAAAGAATGAAATAGACGTTCCTTAACCTTGCTTTTAGACAAACCAGCGGGTAACAAACCATACCCATCAGCCAGATCAACTATCTCATCTTGCAATTGTTGTATCTTATCTGATAAAGGATTACGTGCTACCTCAAAATTTAACTCCTTTATTCTCTCCAATAAAAACTCTGCTTCATTCTGAGATAATTCGATCTCTTTAGATAGTGCTCCAGGCATTCCAAAGGTATAACAGGTAACCAAAACGTCTTCCTGATCCTTTACTTGTTTCTGAGATTTTATGTTCTGTTTTTTATCAAATTCGGTAGCATTTCCACTGATGCGTGGTATAAAACTTGCTGTGATAAATAAAGTAATTATGATGAAGGCTGCTGTTTTTTTAAGAAAAAGGTTTTTTTCCATATTTTTTTCCCGCCCTCTGACAATTCTTATCAGGATATGTGATAGTCTCTGTTAGTATATAAAGTTTATAGACCAAACTTCGTCAGTTTAAGAAATCTTATAGTGTTCTTGCACTGGATGTCAATCGAAATCAACTAAGATGTTCCTCAGTCAATGATAAAAAATTAAGAAATTGGGTTCTATTTAGACATCGGTATTAAAAAATCCAAATACTACATTTGGAGTTAATAGACCAAAGTACTGATCTGAAACCGTTATTTGTTCACCTGATGTATATGGTATGAAACCAAATGGGAAAAATTGTATACATCGGATGTTTACTGCTTCAAAAGTTATTGTATCTACTCCAGTTTGTAGATTGTCTATTTTCCCAATTATAAAGGTTGTTTTAAACTCACTTCCTCCATTTTCTATTTCAATTTCAAGGTATGGAATATTGTCGCCACCTTCAGTAGATCGAAAGTATGCTACTGGAATGTTACCTGTGCCCCAATAATTATCATCGATAAGCTCCCATCCATAATTGGTTTCCAGGTCATCAACAAAATCTTGTACATCGCTTATAACATCCCATGTCATCCATTGCCCTGTAGACGAAGGAACATCTGCAGAAGCAGAAACCTCGGCATTATAGCTTGGCCTTGTATCCCATGTAACGATATCTTCATCCCAGTCACTTGTTATTTGATGGAGAGTCAAAGTTCTTCCGGCAGGATTGTTCTCACTTAGACGGCTATAATAAAGTTTTAAGGAGGCTGCAGTGATTGTAGCACCAGGAGGTATCTCTGAAATATCAAATTCGATTAGTGTATCAATTCCATAACCAGGAGAGCCTCCACCTCCATATTCGTTCCTTGTCACCAACTCGTCAAAAGATCCATAGTTGGTATTTGGATAGACATGTCGTATATGTGTATCTTTGATCGGATAAAACGTTAATGTATCGCGATTGAGTTTTCTGATTTCATTACTAGCATTGGTTGACTCAACAGAGCTATTTATAGCCGATACAACACTTGCCCCAAAAAATAATAATATTATTATACAAATTATACTCTTATTTCTAATAGTTGATTTCATTCTTTTTTCCTCCCGGACAGGGTAGTTATAAATTAGTAGTATATAAATATTATAGACCAAACTTCGTAGGTTTGGATTAATTACCGCTGGTTTCAGGAAAAAACATTGTGATTTTTTATTCGAGTTGATATATTATTAGAAAATCTTGTTTCTCGGTGATACCATAGTAGATAATGACTTTTTCTATATAGATGGACTTGTTGATCTTGAGATAGAGTGGGTTTGATGCAAGATATATACCTGCATTTTCTTTGTAAATATTTAGTTCATCTAAGTCAGCTTGAGCGATTGGATCTGAAATTGTACCAGAATGACTATAATTATTCAAACAATAATTATGTAGTTCTTCACCAGTTTTCCAAGTTTGATCTGAAGGTCGTGGCCATGGTTTAATTAAAAATCGTTCTTTTATCGATAGCTTATTGTTTTGGTTTCCTTTAGATGTGACCGTGATGTACTCTGTAGAAATACTAACATTATAGTAATATGGTTTTTCCGTAAAATGGAATTTTGTTGTGTTTTCAAAAAATCTGGTGTCCATACCTTCAACGATGGTTGAAAAGCTGGTAGCAATGTTTTTTAACTCAGCGTTTCTCTGCCAATCATTGAGAAATACTATCGAAAATACAGCAGCAACGAGAATTCCTGTAGCAATTATAAGCCCAATTTGGGAAAGCGTCAGTCCCATTATGCCATGATCATCTTTAATAAATTTTGACATATGTTTTTCCACCAATAAATTGTAGTTCAAGAGTCAGATCATAAATCCCGGGATGAAATAGAGCGATAGTTGTCTCATCATTCCCACTGAATCGAGCATTTGAATGAAATGTCATACGTGTTCCGTCGTTCATCACAAAATAGTAGTTGTTGCTTGTGTTTTCGTCAAGTGTAAGATTAACGGGCTCAGTATTACCATGCTTAGGAAGAGTGCCAAATACGACAAATTTCATTGAATTGGGGAATTCTACGTGTACTGTTACAAGCGTTCCTTCATCTGCATATTCGAACATGTTTTCTGCTTCAGAGGTGATTCTTTGGATTTCGTATTCGACTTGATGGATTTGTGTTTCTGTTGTGATGTGGTGCATTGAGAGGACAAGCATTGCAATAACTGCGGTTGCGGTAATAATTGCAACGATAAGATATACTGGAAGCCCCAGTATTGCATCTTTATTGCGTATAAACATGGTTCAAATCCATATTTCATATAAAATCAGGTATTTATATAATTTTTATATGTTAAATAAGATATGCAATGTCATATTGCATTGTAGAAAATAATTATTAATACTGCCTCATTCGCCGCTTCATCTATTTTATAATGTATGTGTTTTATAAAGAGCAAAAGAATTCATGATTGTTAGGTGGGATCAAAATGGATGCGAAAAAAACAATAATTATCATATTAATCATCTGTATGAGCATTTCTCTTGGAGTAACCTACTATTTTATGGAAAAAACAAAACAAACAGCAGTAAATAACATCGAGAGTTATTATGAATGTGAGATGGGAAATCTCAGAAGTTATGTTTCATATATGGAAAATACAACTGATGGATTAAATGAAGATATTGAAGAGGTTGAGATTTTATTGTCTGATGTTAGAGAACAATTGGGTCTAATAAATAGTAGTTTGCAAGAAAATATTTCTGAACTAACAAAACTCAAATCTGGTAATAATTACAACTTGCATGATCCTACATATAATGAACTCGTAAGCTTCATCGCTCGAGATAAAACCAATGAAGAGGAATATATTGAAGGTGTCTTTGACTGTGAACAATTTTCTCAACAAGTAAACACGAATGCAGAAAATGCAGGGATTCGTTGTGCCTATGTCGTCATCTATTTCGATGGTACCGATGCTGGACATGGAATAGTTGGGTTTAATACGGTTGATCAAGGAATGGTATATGTTGAGCCTCAGAGTGACGAATGGGTGGAGAATTTTGAGATTGGTAATGATTTTTGGACTGATTGTATTGTTCCAACGGGAAATTACTATTATGAGGATTCTCCAAATGATACGATAAAAGAGATTCTCTTGTTTTGGTGACATCTTTTGCATATGTAGCTGCCTATGGTTCTACATATTCATCAACATAATAATCAGTTAACTATGTGCATAGTTATCTACATAAAAATTTTTATAAACAAAAAAATATTACTAATTTGTACTTATAGGAAATATAAAGGATGGGAACGTATGGTTGAAAATTGTTCGATATGTGGAAGTAAGTTAGAAGATGAGGTCAAGTTCTGTCCAGAGTGTGGAGAAAAAATACCACTGGCAAGAGAGACAAAGAAAGTAGAAACCAAGGTAAAATCAAAAGCTAAAACCAAAAAGAAGAAGACAACAATCAAATTTAGCTTGCCTAAAATACCCCTAAAGAATGCACCAAAACCAGTGATAGCAGGGATAGCTCTTGTATGCATAGCAATTATTGCAGTAGCAGGTGTTGTTGTTATATCTCCATTTGATATGACAGGAAGTGTTTCCAAGAGTGGAACGCAAGAAATCGCTGGAGGACGAGTATTTTCTGTTATTGTTGAAAACTTTTGCGATTCAGAAGCAACATGTTACCTGAAAGTTGGTGGGTTAATATATAAAGAAATTGGAAATGGTGGAGAGTTCACAATCCCTGCAGGAGAATCGGTAACTCATGATATCGTTGAAGACATACTCTTCATTCCAAGAACCAGCTATGAAATAACTCTCTATGCAACGATCGATTATACAGCAGAGGAAACAGCTTTTGATGTGACAGAATCATCAGAATTCTCAATCTCTGAAATGGAAGGAGAATTGATCGTCGCAAGCACTGGTGCACGATAGAACCATTAATAACTTCATCTTTCTTTTTCTTCTTTTTTTAATAGCTTCAAGAAGTGCGTTGTATTCTTTTTCCGAAAACAGAGAATGTTTGGTTTTTTCCGAACCGAAGAGAATAGGGCGATTTGCTACCAAACAATTTATCACATATGAGGATATATACCCGTTGGGGGCATACTTTTAGAATTAAATGCTCCTGCATTTTTCTAAAATACCAAAGATGCTTATGATTTTACCTTAAAATACCTATTTCTTAAGATGCAAAAGATATTCCTGGCTATGCACTGAAAGACCTCTATGATAACTCTAATTAAAATATAGAGCTCAATGTAAAAAACCATTAGAACTAATATGTAATTTGTATATACAACAACTTAACTTTACTCCCGATATGACTATTAAACGAGCATTGTATTAGCTTAATAGTAGTTATATTCAATTTTCTTAACCGCCTAGATATAGTTATCTTTTTAAATTCTTCTAAGTATAATGTTAATATGAAGGTTTGGCCACTTAAAAATAGCATTCTTAAAAATATTCCAGAAAAACCCTCACCAGGATCTTTCTGGGAGGATAGAGGAGATAGATATCATTGCGGAATAGATCTTTATGCTCCTGAAGGAAGTGATGTCGTAGCAATCGAAGAAGGAATCATTGTAGATATTGGCATCGCAACAACACCAAAAAAGATTCCTTACTGGAATAAAACATATTATATTATAGTCAAAAATATTTCTGAAACTTTTTGTAAATATGCTGAATTGTCCGTCATAACACCAAAGAAAGGTGATAATATTAAAGCAGGACAATTAATTGGCAATATTGGCTTGGTACTTAATTTTCAAAAAATTAATAAAGCTTCTCCAAAGTATATTCAAAAACTTAAAAATAAAAACCCTAGCATGCTGCATCTTGAATTATATTTGAATGATCCAATTACATCTCATGAAAATTATTTAGGCGGAAATTGGTTTGGCCCTAAAAAACCAAATAATTTAGTGGATCCCACTACTTATATGAAATCAATTCTAACGGCGGTAAAGTAAACTCTTCAGATATTTTTTACTATACAAAAAACCGCTTGCCGCTATTCCTCATCCTTAACAGGAGAATATAACAAGGATTTATGGGATATTCCAATCCTGGGAGTCGTTCCATTCAAATTTGCGCCGTTTCACTCCGCAAACTTTTCATAATCCAATACTTTATAAGCAATAAATTCAGAGCCCATTTATCGATAAGTATATACTTCTCCAATTAATGTATTCACTAATGGATATTAAGAAATCAATCAATTTAGAGAATAACAAAGCAATAGTATATTGTGACAATCAATTCGGGAAGATGGATGGGAAGACCGCGAATGGACTGGTCAGACACTCGGAAAAGTATGAGATAGTCGGTATTATTGACAGCTCAAAAGTGGGTATAGACGCTGGGGAATATCTCGATGGAATAAAAAATGGGATACCGATATTCCGTGACCTCGATGACGCTATACAAAGTTTAGAGGAGCTTCCAAATTATTTTATATATGGCGTTGCGCCCCTTGAGGCATTTCTTACGAAGGAACAGCGGAAGATAGTAGTCCAGGCTATAGAAAAGGGGATGGATATAGTGAATGGCCTCCATGAGTTCTTTACCGATGATGAAGAGTTTATGCGAAAGGCAGAGGAATATGGCGTCAAGATATACGACATTAGAAAGCCTCCGGGAAAAAAGGATCTTCATCTCTTCTCCGGGCGCATTCTTAAAGTCAATATACCAATAGTGACCATACTTGGCACAGACAGCGCAGTTGGAAAGAGAACCACTTCTGTACTACTTGTGGAAGCATTGAAAAAAGAAGGCTTGAACGTTGCGTTTGTGGCAACTGGCCAGACCGGATTGATTCAAGGCGCAAAGTATGGCGTTGCAATAGATGCTATTGTCGAGGAATTTATGACCGGGGAGATAGAAAACGCGGTTATGAATGCATATAATACGGAACATCCGGATATAATCATAGTTGAAGGCCAGGGTGCATTGAGCCATCCGGCATACCTTAGTTCATGCGCCATTATACGAGGTGCGAGACCACGGGCAATCATAGTTCAGCACCCTCCAAAAAGAAAGAACATCGGGGATTTCCCCTATATGCCAATGCCAACCCTAGAAAGCGAGATAGAGCTATTAGAGGTTTTTTCAAGGTCAAAGGTAATTGCCATCACACTCAACCATGAAGATATGACGGATGAGGAGATCAAAGAGACCATAAAAGAGTATGAAGAAAGGTTTCAACTCCCAACGACAGATGCCCTGAAATATGGATGTGAAAAGCTTGTCAAAAGGATCTTTCAGGACTTTCCTGAACTTTCCAAGGGACAGAGTCCGATGTAATAGATAGAGGATATGGAGTGACTTGCATGACAACACCAAGGATAGATATTAACATCGCAAAAATTGCACACAACGCGAAAGAGCTGAAGGAACTATACGGCTCAAAGGGCGTCAGGATTATCGGTGTTACAAAGGTGGTCTGTGGAGACTCCAATATCGCTGATGCTCTGCTAAAAAGCGGAATAAGTGTCCTTGCCGACTCAAGAATAGCCAATATCCACAGGATGCGTGATGCAGATATACAGGCGCAGTTCGTCCTATTGAGAACACCCATACCCAGCCAGATCGAGGACGTGGTAAGATATACTGACATTAGCCTTAATTCAGAGCTCTTGGTGATCAAGGCACTCTCGAAGTCTGCCGTGAAGCAAGATACCACACATAAACTCATTTTAATGGTGGAGTTGGGCGATCTGAGAGAAGGTATAATGCCTTCGGATCTGGAGGATATCGTTAGAGCGGTAATAGAGATGGATGGGATCAAGCTTGTAGGTATAGGAACAAATCTAGCCTGTCTTGGAGGGATCAAACCTGATGAGGAAAAAATGGGATATTTGTCTTCAATCGCTAGAGATGTTGAAGAGAAGTTCAGACTGACATTAGAGTTTGTTTCTGGTGGAAACTCAGCCAATTATAGCTGGTTCATATCAACAGAGGATACCGGAATGATCAATAACTTACGATTGGGTGAATCTATCTATTTGGGGTGTGAAACCCTCTATAGAAAACCCATCCCCGGGCTATTCACAGATGCATTTACACTGATTACTGAGGTTATCGAGTCAAAAATAAAGCCGTCTGTACCCTATGGAGAAGTTTGTCAAGACGCATTTGGAAATGTTCCCGAGTTTCAAGATCGTGGCCAAATAAGAAGAGCTATACTGGGAGTTGGATTACAAGATGTTCTAGTTTCTGGACTGACTCCTAGATTGGACATTGACATTCTTGGGGCAAGCAGTGACCATATCATAGTTGATGCAAAGCAGATAGGCTTAAAAGTAGGAGACGAAGTGGAGTTCGATCTCAATTACGGAGCATTACTTTCAGTGATGACCTCCCCATATGTAATTAAAAAATATGTGAACGTTATATAGAGCCATTCCTTCAAAAATCATTTCGAGGCTTTTATTTATCCATTGCTCTTTTCATGAAAGCTTTGCATATTTCGAAATGAAGCCAGCCAATAATACCTAAGTTATATCCTCTTTCCATGTTATTGCAAGCTCGTAACATTCAAGTTTTCCAAAACGAAAATGTTGTTTTGGATCAGTTTCATGGTCTTTATAATTGGCGATTATGTCTTCTACAGGATTCCAGTTGGTGTTTGTTTTTTTCATATTTTGTTTCCACCAAGCAACCAATTTTGCCGCCGCCATAGAGGAAAAGAACTTTTTGAGCAAGAGAGAGCACTAGACTTTTAGCGTTAGCGACCACGAAGTGGGCGAAGTGTATGTTCTCTATTATGATGTTCTTTTACTATCACATTCACCAATTTTTAAAAACTTGAAGAGTTCATTCGATTTAAGATAAGAGACTTCACTTTTTCAAAGCGGAGTCTTAAATCGAAAATCATCTTCCGTTCGGTTTTTTCCAAACATTTTCTTATAGTATATAAATAATAAACGATATAGTAATAATTGAGGCATGTAAAATGAATGATGGAGCAAAACAATTTTTTGTTCTTCTAATTGTTGTTTCAACGTTTGTAATACTTGCAAAAATTCTTGCAGGAGAATTATCGTTATTTTAAAGAAAAGAATAAAATAATTGAGTTTCAAAAGAACTTTTATATAGCATACTTGCAATAATATAGTTGGGAATATTTATTATGTACAAAAATACTGTAATTAGGAAAGGGATTATGTTTCTTATTTTATGTTTATTTTTACTCACCGCTGCTATTCCTATACTTGGTGTCACTCAATCAGATCCCTCGAAAAGTAACATTTCAGAACCATATCATTATTTCACGTATCAAGAAATGACAGATTTACTTCATGATCTTGAAGATACTTATCCAGATATTATGTCGCTGGATTCAATTGGAGTAACCTACGAGAACAGAGATGTTTGGATGGTGAAGCTTTCTGATAACGTAGAGAATACAGAAGATGAACCTGGTGTTCTATTTATAGGTGCTCATCATGGAAATGAAAAGCCGTCCTTTGAAACCATTATTTTCTTTATTCAGCATATGGTGGAAAGCTATGGGAAAGAAAACACCGATGATGATGGAGATGGTTTTGTCAATGAGGATCCAATCGATGGTTTTGATAATGATGGTGATGGATTAATTGATGAGGATCCTTCTGAAGATCGTGTACGTGACGTGATGAATACTACGCAGATTTTTTTAATTCCGATGGTTAATCCAGATGGCGTCGAGGCTGAGTCAAGAAAGAATTGTGCTCCTAATTATGGTCCTTTTGGTTTTAGTAAAGAGATTACGTCACATGGAGTGAATCTGAACAGAAATTATGATGATCATTGGTTTTTATATTATCTTTTTCCATTTAATTATCATCTTGCAATGAATATGATTGATTCAAGTTTTAACTATCGTGGCCCGCATCCTTTTTCCGAAAATGAGACAATAGCTGTTAGAGATTTTGTTGAAACACAAGATATCAGTATTTCTTTATCATTTCACTCATATAGCGAAGTTATGTTTTATCCATGGATGCATACAACGAGACCCACCCCACATGAAGATCTTTTCATTTCAATTGGTGATAACATGTCCCGGATCAATAAATACCGTCTTATTACTGGTGGACAGTATATTATCCCACGATATGCTGGAACATTAGGATCTTCTGAAAATTGGTTATATCGAGAAAGGGAAATCCTTTCGTTTACGATAGAACTTTGTAGCGAACGAGCACCATCAAACCCTGCAGTTGTTTATAATGTGTGTCTCACACATGTTGGTGTAAATCTTTATATTTGTGAGAGATCACAGACGGTGGGATCAGAGAAATCTTCATATGATCCACCATCTTTTTTTAATAGATTCTAAACGATTTTTACATTGGCAATTAAAACAATTTTTTGAATATTTAACAAAATATAAAAGCGTCAAAAACATACATAAGAATGCTAAGTCTTTTTACTAAAATTGTGAGAGAAGGGGGATTTAGTGAGGTGGTGAGGAGATGTGATTAAAAACGCTATTTCCCCCGACTCTAATAATAGATATTAGAGTTACAACTATATAAATCTTTTTATATATTTTACTATTATATTGATAATTTTATATGTACTAATAACTGCACAAAAATAAAAGAAATAGTTTTACCAGTTCTCCCAGTATCTAAGATCATTGCTTGGTGGTTTCTCACCATTTTTATATGTTCCACACCAAACATTTAACCCTGCTTTTTCATCTTCATCTATCTTTTTTTGAAGCATTTTAAGCATCTTTGAATCATCCATTCCAAGTTGCTTCATCTTCTGAGGAGTAGGAACACCATTCGGAGTCCATCCTCGGCGATAATATACAGCATCAGTTAACTTCTGATACTGATTCCTGCGATATGCATAAAGAATCTTCATCTTCTTAGAAATATCCATTTTTTCAACATCTTTTTTTGCCAAACCAAGTTTTTCGACAAGTTGAGTATCATATCTTTCTTTTCTAGAGATGTACTCCATTTCAGTAACAGGTCCCATTGAACGGTACGGTATCCAATCATCCTTTCTACACCCTCGCCCAAGCCATACGTTCATTGCACGCTGCCAATTATAACAACGTTCACTTTGCAAAATCAACTCCTCTTTATCTACATTCCATCCGGTAACAGCATTTTGAAAATCAACATAGTTTTGAACATGTTCAGGAACTTTTGCAGGCTCATTAGTTTCTGCATTATTTGTAGGTTCAACATCATTCCATGGAAGTTTACAAAGACCATTCAGCCCAAACCAAGTCCTCCACATTGGGAAATAATGAAGCGCCTCCGCTTTATCTCTAAAGGTAGGAATTGCATTATTAACCATATCCATAAAAATAAGCCAGGCTTCGTCAGGCTGCGGACCCTTCAAAGTAAGCCCATAGCCACCCTGCATAGCAAGTGACTCTTTTGTCACATATTCTGAATATTCCAGACCCTTGCTCTCCATACCAGTATCCTCAACCAGCTGCTTGTCACCCCATCCTTTTTTAATCAGCCAATCCTTCACCCGACGAACTCCTTTTGAGGCAACTTGTATGAACTCATCTTTGTCCCCACTAGCTATTCGATGCATAAAACCTAATGCTGCTTCAGCATTGCCAAAACAAAGTTCAAGACCAGCACATCGCTCCTTATTCAAGATGCCATATTCATACATCTCCATATAAAAAGCAATAGCAGTCCCTGTAGAAATCGTGTCAAGACCATAGGTATCACAATAAAAATTAAACTCAAGAATCCAAAGCGGATCCCAAAGACCCATATTTGACCCACATCCGATTGTTTCATATTCTGGGCCATCAACAGTAACCTTTTCTCCGTTGTATGGACCAGTCATAACGGTAAATGCATCAACCGTTTTTGCACAAGCCATCGTACATCCATGCCAGCATCCGTCATGAATAACTTTTGTGAATAGGTTATAGAAATGTGGAGAATATATTTTGGATGCTTTTGGAAAACTACCGAAGCGATAGTTTTCAGTAGGAAGCAGATCATATTCATCCATAATTTCAACTAGATGACCTGTTCCAACAGTACGCATATTACATTGATACCGGTCAAGATCTCTAATCTCCCGGTGGAGTTTTGTACCCACCTTAACAAGAGTCTTGGGATCTGCAGGATTATTTGAAACACCATCAAATCGTTCAACTTTAGCAACAATCGCCTTAATTTTTTTATCTCGGAGTACAGTTCCAAGTCCGCCACGTCCTGCTTGTTTCATACGAGGAACCTTTCGTCTAATATCATAAAATGAAAAGTTAAGACATCCCCAATAGCTATGTTCAGCACCTCTTCCTGCAGAAACAACGGAGACCTTTTGTCGGGACTTATCAGTATTTTCAGATGCATACATGTAGGTAAGTTGTTCATTGAGCAGATGTGAATCAGTTTTTTCATCTGGTGCAGTCTCAATGGTTATCGTTTTCTTCTCACCATCAATAACTATGATGACATCTTCTTTTGCTTTTCCTTGAATTTCTAAAGCGTCAAACCCGGCAAATTTAAGATATGGTCCGAAGAATCCTCCGACATTGCTGTCGCAGATGATATTCGTAGATGGAGAAATGGTGAGGCATAACGATTTTCCTGATCCTGCGTATTGTGTGGTTCCGCATAATGGACCGGTTGTAATAATAAGCTCGTTTTCTTCGCTATCCCATCGTGTCGTTGGTTTAATAGAATCCCAGAGTAGTTTTAATCCAAAACCTCGGCCACCAGTAAATTTCTTTTTCATATCATCAGTGACGGGTTTTTCTTTAATTGTACCCGAACTGAGATTTACGTAGAGTGTCCTATTCGCATACCCACGTTTTATTTCTCCTTTTTTAAACTTATATTCTGCAATAATTTTATGCGCTGCCCTGATTTTTTTTGTATCCCAAGTATGTTTGGTGTTTCCTGTTTCGTAGTCTTCAATTGGAATCTGTCCTTCCACCATTAATTTAGACCCCCCTGTTTATGATACACAACTTCTTTTATATCATCGATAGTTTTTTCAACAAGTTCAAGCGCGTTTTCTGGACAGGCGCGGACACATGCTCCACATGAGATGCATTTGAATGGTTCAATTCTTGCCTCAGATTTTCTCATTGCACCAATTGGGCAGAAACCAACACATGCTTGACATCCGACACAGATGTCTTTATCAAGCCACACTACACCGTTTTTCCTTCTTGTCAAAGCTCCTACTGGACACATGTCAAGACATAAGCCTCTTTGATCACAGACATACATCTGATACTTGTTGTTTTTCTTAATGATTTTAATAGCTGATTTATCTGCGCCTTCTTTTGTTTTAAAATTAATCTGTGAACAAGCTTTTTCACATTCAAGGCAGCCCGTACATTTTCCAGGATAAAACTTCAGTATTTTGACAGTTTTTGCTTTTTGCATGTCATCAATCCTATGCATATAGTACAATAATTGTATATTCATGGGTTTCAGGTTATGGAACACCAGGTTTTTTCATCAAACCGTCAAGGGCTATGAGTCTTTCCTTCTCCAGAATATCGAGTGCACGGATACTATATAACCTATTTAAAAATTATGACTAATGATTTATTATTAGAACCCTTTTTTTTTAATTTTTTTAAGTTCTTCTATGTCTTTCATTATGTAATTTCCCTTATTTCTTTAATTTATTTTCTTTAAGTTTTCTTGAGGTAAAATAAATACCTAATAGAATAATAGTTCCACCAATGATAGTATATGCAGATGGTTCTTGACTAATTGAAGGTATTGCATATGCAAGAAGGGTAGAGCCAATTGGCTCTCCTAAGAGAGCAACAGATGCTATTGATGCTTTAATATATTTAAGTGACCAATTGTAGGTTGTATGTCCAAATATTCCTGCTACTATTGCCATTAAAAATATTATTTGATAATCTTTGACACTGAGATTATTTAACGGCGAGTTGAATAAGAGACATATAAAGAATAATGTAATTGTTCCAACACTGTAGACTACTAATGCATATGTAAGAACAGAAATATCTTTTCTAAGTTTCCTACCTCCTAAAATATAAAGCCCTGCTGCAACTCCTCCAAGCATTGCAAGAATATTTCCTTCTAAGGAATCTAGCCCCATTAATGAAAATCCATAATTACCATAAACAAGTGTTATGACACCTACTAATGAAATTGAAATCCCTATTGCATTAATTTTTGATAATTTTTCTTTAAGAAAATAGTATGATAGTGGTCCGACAATTATTGGGTGAGCAGTAACTAAAATAACAGAACTTGCAACTGAAGTTTTAGTAAGTGATGTTATCCATAACGCAAAATGAGCTGCTAGAATTATCCCGATGATTATCATCATAAATATTGATGATCGGGATAATTTTACAAGTTCTAATCTTGTTTTCTTCTGAAATAGAACAAATGGTACTATAATCAGTGTTGTAAAAAAAAGCCTGTAAAATGAAATTGTCAAAGGCGGAGCATCACAAGATATTATGAGAATAGCTGCAAACGAAACTGCAACAATTGATGTGAAAAGAGCAACATATGGTTTTTTCATTAAAAATAGGTAAAGAAATCACTACTATATGTTTTTCTTGTCTTTTTTTAAAAAAATAATGATTTTCATTTGAAAAAAGTTGAAATGGAAAGTATTTATATATTTGTCACAATATAATATATTTAAATGAAGAATTTGAAAAAATTATTTTCGGCATTCTTTTCAATCATTATATTAGTTGGAATCCTAGCACCGTTATCTTATTCTTATGAAATCTATTATTCTTCAAGTTGCTTAACCCAGGATACGCCAAAACCCATTAATCGCATAAATAATCTAACTCTATTAGAAATGATTCAACAAGTCAATGAATCAACACTAGAAAATCATATTCAAACAATTCAAGATTTTGGCCCTCATCCAACTGGGTCTATTGAATTGGAAGAGATAAAAGAATATTTATATCAACAATTAACTGGGTATGATCTTTCTGTTGATCTGAAACCTTGGAATTACAAATTCAAATCTGGATACACTGTTGAAGCAACATTACCTGGTATAGGTTCAAGTAATGGGATTGTTATTATTTGTGCTCACTATGATAGTGTCGCTGTTTCCCCTGGAGCTGATGATGATGGCTCAGGTGTTGCCTCAGTTCTGACAATTGCTGAGATTATGAGCAAAACTGAGTTTAATTCAACAATTAAATTTGTATTGTTTTCAGGAGAAGAACAAGGACTTTATGGTAGCCATAAATATGCAGAAGAAGCATATGAAAACAAGGAGAACATCATAGGTGTTATCTGTCTAGACGGAGTTGGATATGCAGATAATTATCTTTCAGGTCATACAATTAAAAACTTCGCTGATGAATCATCAGATTGGATTGTTGATATTAGCAGATCAATTATCGAAGAATATAACGAATATGTTAATCTTGAGATACTAAGATTTCCTAATGAACGAATCAGTGATCATCATTCATTTTATGAGTTGGGATTTCAAACAAGTTATTTTTTAGAATATAAAACAGATCCATACTACCATACATCAGAAGATACAATTGACAAAATGAACATGTCCTATCTGACAAAGATTTGCCGTTTGGCATTGGGAACTGTTACAGGGATGGCAGAAGTCAATCGAGTGCTACGAAATGATGATATAGAAATTAGCATGAAAGGGTCTTTTTTGTCCTATCCTGCTCAGTTGATTGTACGAGTGGAAAATAAAAGATATTCTGACGACACTGCTAATCTCAATATTCATGTAGAAATGAAGAATTTTTTTACCGGAGAATATGTTGAGGGGCCATTTAATTCCTCATCGAATTGGATTTTTACAAAAGAGATAAATGACTATTGGGAATTTGTTTTAGCATCACATATCTATAGTAAATTTGAGCTCATAAACCTTGATGTGACGATAAAAGGATTCAATGATGACATCGGACTTTATAAAGCGAGGCATGCCTTTGGCGTTGTGAGCAAAAGTTTCATACGCCTTGTCCCTAAATTTTGAATGCTTTCATGCTGACGCAACCATTGGTTTTCTATAGTTAATAATGAGCAAACTTGTAAGGATAAGAGATAATGCCCCCAGTATTGCAAATGGTATCCATATTCCAAATATGTCAGATAAGACGCCTCCAAAAAACAGAAGCGTGGTTCCTCCACCAAGCTGAAGCGTGAAAATGATGCCAAATGTTCTTCCTTCAACAGATTCATGTGTTGCTTCAGAGATAATGGAAAACAATGCAGGATATGTTAGAAACGTGGAAACTCCTAAAAGTAACATTATTCCTATAAGAACGATAATATTTGTAAAATATGTTAAAAAAAATCCCATCACACCCATCGTTAAATAGCAACAGAGGATTATTCTTTTTCTCCCTAGGAGAGAAGCTATCCTGCCATAAGAAAAAGATGCAATGCTTCCGATTCCAATCCAAACCGCAACAAGTAAACCAATCATGGATAACGATAACGATGTCCGCTCACTCAGAAGAAGCGGCAGATACGTAATGGTGACTCCCCATGCTGATCCGCTTATCATAAATGCAGGAGCTAAGAGCTTTATCTTTTTTATAAGCTGAAATCCTTCAATAAAAGCATCTTTTGTGGTTTGTTTCTTCTCCTCTTTTTTGACTACAAGACATTCATCGTTGAGATGTTGTGTTAAAAAAACTCCAATCAATACACCGACGACGCATAACATCGCCCATACATATAACGGGAACGACCATCCTTTCACTTCAGTTAAATACAATGTTGTTGATATTGCTATAAACGCACCTATATCTGCACAGCCGCTTTGTATACCCATCGCCCAGTCTAAACGATCTCTTTTAAAAATTCTTGAAACCCAGCCAACACCTACTGGATGGAAAAAGCTTGATGCCAGTCGAAGAACTAAGATGAAAACTACTAATGTGAAGAAATCTGAACTTTGGGTGAGGAGTAGCATTGAGATGCCCACTAATAAAAGTCCTATGGTGAGTAATGTGGCAAAATTTTTTCCATCAGCAATTCTTCCGATTAACAGCTGCGCAATGAGCGTAAGTATTAATCCCCCTCCTGTGATTATGCCTATCTGCGTGTAATTAAGAGAAAAAAGTGATTTGAGTACTGGAAAAAGTAGTGGGATAGCTGCTACTGACCCATCGTTTAACGCATGATATATGCATACTGTGGATAAAATCCTGTTTTTTTCTTCCATTTGAGCAGTGATCTCAGTTAATATCGATTCATTTATATTGATTATTCAAAGATTTTTTACAGACGGTAAAACATATACGCCTTTTTATGATTACACGTTTTTATGTCAACATCGGCAATAATTGGATTTTATGGAGAGTCGAATAGTGGGAAAACAACTCTTATAGTTAAAATCATTGAACAGTTGGTAAAAGAGGGATACACTGTTGCAACTATTAAAAACACAGATAAAAACGTAAAGATCGATACAGAAGGAAAAGACACATGGAAACATCAGCATGCTGGTGCAAAACTTGTTGCCCTATCATCACCATATGAAACTGACCTTATGATAAATAAAAAGATGGATGTAAATAAGATTGTAGATATCATTTTTGCATGTGAACCGTTTGATATCGTCCTTGTCGAAGGTGCTCGAAATCCAAATATTCCCAAGATTAAAATTGGAAATGGGGAAAAAAGAGATAACACAATTATGCAATATCAGGATGATTTTGAGGAGGTTATAAAAATTATTAAAAAAGAAATTGACAAAAAGAAGAAAAAACATGATATCAGCATCATGGTCAATGGTAAAAAAGTGGTACTATCCGAGTTTCCTGCAGAGTTTATCAAAAGTACTCTTGTTGGTATGCTTTCTTCATTAAAAGGAGTTGATCAAATCAACGAGGTAGAAATCCGTTTTAAAAATGAATCGAAAAAATAAAAAAGTGAGGGAAAAAACTTTCAAAATATCTAAATGGTACCAGTCACATATATTA
>SDBT01007906.1_pt1 | contig 17453 bp, 14 predicted proteins | sample 2277101 | NCBI WGS metagenome assembly SDBT01 (sample SAMN10404973, study PRJNA504765) | marine sediment metagenome | isolation source: marine sediment core GS10_PC15, 103 cmbsf | place: Arctic Ocean: Southern Knipovich Ridge | collected 2010 | reverse complement strand
CCCCGCCATGCGTCAGGCTCAGGGGTGGCTGATGGGCCAGATGGAGGAGATCGGTCTCGCCGCGATCCATACCGAGCCGTGGGGTGAGCACACCGTGGGGTGGGACATGGAGCGGGTCTCGGTGCACATGCTGGAGCCGGACTACCAGATGGTGATCGCCTATCCGCTGGCCTTCACTCCGGGCACGGACGGACCCGTCATCGAGCGGGCGGTCATCGTGGACATCGAGACCGCCGCGGAGCTGGACCGCTTCCGGGGCCAACTCCGGAACGCCATTGTGCTGGCCACGCCACCGATGCCCACCACGCCCAGGTTCGTGCAGGACGCCTTCCGCCACACGGAGGAGTCCCTCCACACCTTCGAGACCGAGGGGATCGATCTCCTCTCCGCCCGGCACGCTCGCGGTCAGCTCTCCCAGCAGACCTTCCGGTCGGAGATCTCGGAGGACGAGCTGGAGCACTTCTTCAAGGAGGAGGGCGTGGCAGCCGTCCTGAGGGCGAGCATCGGAAGCGATGGCACCGTCGCCGCCACCGGCCGACCCGGCAGCCGATCCGACCGGAGCCGCGCCGGGATCGAAAGCTCCCTTCCCACTCTGTCGGTGGCCGCGGAGCACTACAACCGCATCTACCGGATCCTGGAGCGGGGCATCCCGGTGACGATGGAGGTGGACGTCCGGGTGCTCATCGACGACTCCGATCCCAGGGGATACAACGTCATCGCCGAGATCCCGGGCACCGATCTGGCTCACGAGGTGGTGGCGATCGGTGGCCACCTGGATTCATGGCACACCGGGACGGGTGCCACCGACAACGCGGGGGGTGTGGCGGTGGCGCTGGAGGCGATGCGGATCCTGAAGGCTATCGATGCGAGACCCCGTCGCACGATTCGCATTCTGCTGTGGAGCCACGAGGAGGGCGGCCTGAGAGGATCCCGAGGCTACGTCAGGAACCACTTCGGGAATCCCGGGGACGGCACCACCCCCGAGTACGACAACTTTTCCGTCTACTTCAACATGGATAACGGGACGGGGCGGTTCCGGGGGGTTCACCTCCAGGGCAACACCCTGGTCACGCCCATCTTCGAGGCGTGGATGAAGCCCTTCCACGACCTGGAGGTCAGGACCCTCTCCCAATTCAGCAACCGGGGGACGGATCACCTCGCCTTCGATCAGGCCGGGCTGCCGGGGTTCCAGTTCGTCCAGGACCGGATCGACTACCGGGCTCGAACGCACCACTTCAACATGGACACCTTCGACAAGATCCTGCCGGAGGATCTGATGATAAATGCCGTGGTGATGGCGAGCTTCGCCTATCACGCGGCGATGCGCGACGAGCGGATCCCGAGAAAGCAGTGAGAAGGCGCTTCGAGGTCACTGACCGCATGTCCACCGGCGTCCGAGACCGACTGTGATCACCGATCCGGTCGCCATCACCCTGGCGCTGGCCACGGTCGTCTACGTAGCGCTTCGCCTGGAGGAGCGCTTCAAGGTCTGCCGGGCCCTGGGCGCAGCCCTTGTGGGCATCCTCCTGGGGATGGTCCTCTCCAACACCGGACTCCTTCCCGATACATCCTCCGCCTACGACTTCATCATGGGGCCCGCGGTGAGCGCCGGGGTCGCCCTGATCCTCCTGAGCGTGGACCTGAAGTCGGTGCGGGAGGCGGGACCCAGGATGCTGGCGGCATTCTCGATCGGCGCGGTGGGATCGACGGTGGGAGCCATCGTGGCAGGCCTGGCCCTCTCCGGCCTTATCGGACCGGAGACGTGGAAGCTCACCGGCCAGTTCGCCGGAACGTACATCGGCGGCGGCCTGAACTTCGCGGCGCTGGGGCAGGAGCTGGGTACCAGCAGCGATCTCTTCACGGCTGCGGTGGCGGCCGACGTGGTGGTGACGGCGCTCTGGATGATGGCATGCCTCTCTGTGCCCCTTCTCCTCGGGCGGCCGGGGCGAAGCGCCGATCCCACCCCCCCCCGTCGAAGCCACCGGGGCCGCGACCCGCGCCGACGCCGAACCCGACCCGGACCTCCCCCTCACCCTGGAGAAGATGCTCTACTCCAGTGGCCGCCCCATGCCGCTGCGGGACACGGCGGCCCTGGTGGCCATCGCCATAGGGGCAGTGTGGGGCTCGGGGAAGATCGTGGAGATTGTGCCGGTGATCCCGGGGATACTCTGGCTCACCACAATCGTCCTCGTCATGGCCCAGATTCCCGCCGTTCAGAGACTGGTGGGCGGGGCGATGTGGGGGAACTACCTGATCCTCCTCTTCCTGGCGTGCAACGGCGCCCGCTCGGTAGTGGCCAACATCATCGAGGTGGGACCGGCGGTCTTCTACTTCGCCTTGGCAACGGTGGCGGTCCACGGCGTCACAATCTTCGGAATCGGCCGCCTTCTCAAGATCGATCTCCCGACGCTCGCCATAGCGTCCCAAGCCAATGTGGGTGGCGCGGCCTCGGCCATGGCCATGGCCACCGCTCGGGGTTACGGGGAAAGGCTCCTGCCGGGAGTGGCGGTGGGGCTTCTGGGATACGCCGTGGGCAACTATGTAGGACTCCTCGTCGCCGGCCTGGTCAGAGGGATACTGGGGGGATGAGACTTCCGGGGCGCCCCGGAAGTTGCGCCCACCCGGCCTTGCCGCCTCGCTCGGCGGGGAGCCATCTTTCCCACAGATTTCAACCGGCTGAAGGTCGGATGACCCGGCTGTGGCCCGCTGAACGCTGGCGGGACATGTAGAAACATGTGTTTCCGGGACGTGGACGCGGTGGCTCCGTAGGGGCCACTCACCGGGAGAGGGAAAGAAATGTCAGAATGGTATCGGAAGGCGACGATCGGCATTCCGGCTGTGCTCATCGCCGGAGCGCTCCTTGTCACTGTCGCCTGGCCGGTTTTGGATCCGCGAGCTGAAGATCTCTCCATCGCCTATCCCTTCCACGGATCCGTCTTCCCGCCCGAGATCGTCTCGCCCACCATCTGGTGGGATGACGTCAGCCCCCACGCCGACAGATGGCGGGTCACGATCTCCTTCGACGACGGAGGCAGCAACGTCCGCGCCGATGTCGATGACAGGTACTGGACCCCGGACGCCCAGCTGTGGGAGTCCATCAAGGAACGGACGGTGGAGAGCGAGGCGACCGTCGAGATCGCCAGCGTCAAGAGTGTGCTGGGCGTGGGCCTCACGATCTCCAGAGACGCGGTCTCCATATCCACCTCCAGGGACTCGGTGGGAGCCCCCATCTACTACCGCGACCTCCCCCTCCCCTTCAGCTTCGCTCTCAGAAACCTCCGGATGATCCGCTGGCGGCTGGGAGACATCTCGTCGTACGAGCCGCCCCCTGTGGTGCTGGAGAACCTGCCCGTGTGCGGCAGTTGCCACTCCTTCTCAGCCGACGGCCAGTATCTGGGAATGGACGTGGAGCTGGGCAGCGACAAGGGTGCGTACGCTCTCACAGCTTTCGAAGAGGAGACGGTTCTCTCCAAGGACAAACTGATAAGCTGGAGCGATTACGAGCGGAGTGAAAAGGTCCCCACCTTCGGCATGCTGCCAAGTGTGTCGCCCTCGGGCCGCTTCGTCCTGGCAGGAGTGAAGGACCGGGCGGTCTTCCTGCCCCGTGAGGACATTCTCTTCTCCCAGATCTTCTTCCCGGTCGTGGGGATCCTGGCGTATTACGACCGCACCACGGGCCAGACCGAAGCACTGCCCGGGGCGGACGACGAGACGTTGGTACAGAGTAACGGGGTCTGGAGCCCCGACGGCGAGTACGTCCTCTTTGCCCGGGCACCGGCCGCCGAGCTGAGCTCCGGGGGCCGGACCGAAGACATCATCCTGTCTCTGGAGGAGTCGGCGGAGGTTCTGGGTGGAGCAGAGTTCCTGACCAGGGCCCGGGAGGGTGGGAAAAGCTTCCTCTTCGATCTCTACCGGGTGCCCTTCAATGACGGCCGGGGGGGAGAGCCTGAGCCGATCCCCGGCGCCCACGACAACGGGATGAGCAACTTCTTCCCGAAGGTCTCCCCCGACGGCAAGTGGATCGTGTTCACCCAGGCTCACAGCTTCATGCTCCTCCAGCCGGACTCGAAGCTGTACATCATGCCGGCGGAGGGCGGGGTGCCCCGCCTGATGAATGCCAACACCGACCAGATGAACTCGTGGCACAGCTGGTCTCCCAACAGCCGATGGCTCGTCTTTTCCACTAAAGCCTTCGGTCCCTATACACAGTTGATGCTGACCCACGTCGATGAGAACGGGATCGACAGCCCGCCCGTGTGGCTGCGGAACTTCACCGCCGCCGACAGGGCCGCGAACATCCCCGAGTTCGTGAACATCTCCCCTCAGGAGACCCGGGTAATCCAGGAGGCGTTCGTCGACGACTTCTCCTACTACGCCAGTGGCCGAATCTACGAACAGCTCCACGAGTACGATCGTGCCCGCCGGGATTTCCAGAGGTCGCTGGAACTCAATCCCGAGAACACCTCCGCGCTCTACTCCCTGGCCGCCATCTTCCGGGAGGACGGGGACGATCAGGCGGCGAGAGAGGCGTACGAAGCAATCCTGGATATCGATCCGGGCTCGTCGGTGGCGCACGGGGACCTGGGCATCCTCCACTTGGAGATGGGAGAGATCGAAGCGGCGGTAGCCGAGTTACGCACGGCTGCCCGCCTCGATCCGGAGAACATCGGGGCGGGATTCAACCTGGGGACGGTCCTGCTGAATCAGAGGAGGGTGGATGAGGCGGAGCAGGCGTTCGACAGACTCCTGCGCCTCGATCTTCCCTTCGAGTCAGCCCAACGGGTACACGAGAACCTGGCCACGATCCACCTCTTGAGGGGAGACTACCCTCAGGCTGTAACGGCCCTTCGGGGGGTCATCCAAGCCAACTACGACAACGTCGCCGCTCATCACAACCTGGGCCTCGCCTATCGAGCGCTGAACGACCTGGAGAGCGCAAAGGAGCAGTTCGACATCGCTGTTCGTCTCGATCCCCGCGACCCAAGGCCCCATGGGCAGCTCGGAGAGATCTACGAGTCGGAAGGGAACACCTCACTGGCTCTCCAGGAGTTCCACAAGGTCGTCGACCTGGATCCCGAGAACCTGGGCGGCCTCATGCAGATGGCGCGCCTCTATTTAGAGACCAGGGACTTTGACAGCGCCCGAGACGCTCTGACTCGTGTTCTGTCGATCGAGCCCGACAACGTGTGGGCGATCGTCAACCTTGGGCGGGCGTTTTACGAAACCGGCCGGTTCGACTGGGCGGCGAGACAGTTCCTACATCTTCTGGAGATGACGCCGAACGACGCTCGGGTGTGGTTCATGCTCGGGGAGGCTCTCATCAGGGAAGGCCGGTCGCTTTCTGAGCCGATGGAGGCGTATCAGCGAGGGTTGGCGCTGGAGCCGGATTACGTCGAAGGACGCGTCACCCTCGGGGATTTGTACGTGCGTGCGGGCGATCTGCCGGGGGCGATCAGGGAATTCCAGGCCGCCCAGCAGCTGAGCGGAGACAATCCCACGCTGGCCAACGATTTGCGGGCACGAATCGCGGACCTTCAAGGACGCATAAGAGAATGACAGCTGCGTTCGGGAAAGAGATATAGAGGCAGTGCCCTTGCGGATCACCATCCGACCCCTGACCCCGAGCGACTTAGCCACGGCCGACTTGAAAGGGTCTTCCGGGCTTAGCCTACGGACGCACCCCCCAGTAGAGTCCGTAGCCCAGGCTGCCGTCGAGTACGGTCCGGTAGAACATGCGCTCGTTGCGCAGGGCCGTGACCACTCCCCGTGGGCCGTATCGGCGGAGGATCCGCCATATTAGTCGGAGCCGCTCGGCCGGCGTGAGTATGTCACCCGGGCCGGTCACGTCTCTTTCCTTCCTCACTCTCCAGAAGTTCTCGGGCGCCGACCACGGATCCAGCTCGCACTGGATGTCCTCCGCGCCCGCGCTCTCGAGCATCTCGATCCACTCGGCCTTCTCGAGGGGGGTGGTGCCGTATCGCTCGGCGATCTCGATCTTCTCGGTGGCGCTCAGCGGCTTGCGCCACGTGGATTCGTGCATGGCGATACGCCCTCCCGGCCTTGCGACGCGTATCATCTCGTCGATCACACGCTGGGAGTCCTCGGGTATGCCAACGGCGCACTCATTGATCACGATGTCGAAGGAGGCGTCGCCGAAGGGCAAGGCCTGGGAATCACCGAGCTCGAACCGCACGCTCGCACCGAGCCCGACCTGCACCGCGAGTGCCGTGGAGGCCTGGACCATCTCTTTGGAGATGTCGATGCCCGTCACGTCGGCGCCGAATTCCTGCGCGTAGTAAACCGCCTGAGTCCCACGACCGCTCGATACGTCGAGCACCTTCAGGCCAGACCGAATCCCAGCGACTTCCGCCGTCCGCCTGGTGAGCGCGAAACCTCCCGGATGGAGAGTTTCAATCCCGCTGATCTCGACCGCGTCCTCGATGGTGGGTCGATAGAGGCCTTGGCGTTTCACAATTCTACCTTCCCGTTCCGGGTGTCCGAGATGGTGCAGACCCCATCGGGGCAGCAAGACTGGAGCGCGTCGGCCAGCTGACGAAGCAGCCCGACCAAGTACGGAATGCGCACCTGGTAGAAAACCTCCTTGCCGCGCTTCTCAGAATCCAGAATCCCGGCCCGCTTCAGAATCTTGAGGTGACGTGACACAACCGAGATGTCAATCGGCGAGCGCCCGGCCACCTCCGATACGGTCTGTGTCGTTCCTCCCACAGCCAGCCCGGCCAGCATCGCCACGCGGTTTGGGTCGCTCAGCGCCTTGAACAGCTCCACAGGAAGCAAGGAGGCCAGATCGGGGCCATCGTGCATTGCATACTCCTTCATACCTTTGCATAATTGCGTCATTGTGCCAATATATGCTAAGAGGGTTCGTTTGTCCAGCCGGTATCCGGGGACAGCAAACGCCCCGCCGCGTCAAAGCGGCGGGGCGTTCGTTCCTCTGGCAAACTCGGGTAACGTCCAGCGCGAAAGCGCTTCGACTACCACCCTCTGGCGTAATACGCCCAGAAGAAGTCCCCCATCTCCCACCAGCGCTGCATGGTGGCGCCGGCCCAATTGTTGGTGTAGCGGGTCAGGAATTCCCGGAACTCCATCGGCTCCATGCCGCCCTCGGCCGCCCTCAGCTCCACCGCCTTCTGCTCCATCAGGGGTTGCTCCATGAAGAGCTGCTTCTCGAACTCCATGACGGCGGGCTCCAGGTACTGCCGGGCCCACCCCCACTTGATCTGAGACAGCCGGTTGGTCCGGCGGATCCGCCAGCACGCCGCGTCCTCACGGTAGCTGTGCTGGCAGTCGATCTTGAAGCTCTCGGGGAGCGACAGAGTCCCGGCGTAGATGGGAATGCGCGGGCTCTGCCCCGGGTTGTCGAAGGAGAAGTAGGCCACGGTGCCGATCTCCGGCGGCAGCCAATCACGGGCCTGGATCACCTGTGAGTAGGAGCATCGATGAACCGCGATGGTCCGGACCGACTCCACGACACCGGGCTTCACCGCGTTCAGGAGTGCGCCCAGGTCCCCGGTGAGGTTCCAGTTGTTCACCATGGGGCTCCTGATCATGTCGGGCTCACCCTCGACGGTCTGCCCATACCGGTTCCGGTTGGGAACCATGAGGTTCTTGCCGGCGTCGAGCTCCGTCCCCTCGTAGGTCTCCCTGTAGTAGGCCAGTACACGCTGGATCGAGACCTTGTCGTCGGGCTTCACCGAGAAGGGCAGCTCCTCCATCTCCATATTCAGGTTCAGGGATGGAGCCAGTGTGCTCAGTATGTAGAACTCCCTGGTGGAGTACGGCTTGCGGCCACTGTACGCCTGCCACCACTTGAACTCCTCGCCACTGTCCGGATCCCAGAACCCCATCTCCTGCGCCAGGGAGTGGACGTTATCGCTGGCCATGTAGTGGTCGGGATCGTCCAGGTCCAGAGTGGCGATGCGGGGGATGTTGGCAGAGACGCCGACGTTCTCGTCAGGGATGCGGACCGCAGCCCAGACGGCCCCCACCTCCATGGGACCTGCGCCCATGATCTCGAAGTGCCAGACCTCCTTGGAATCGGCGAAGGTGAGGCACTCCCCGTAGTCGCCGTATCCGTACTCCTTCACCAGCTCGCCGATGAGCTGGATCGCCTCTCGGGCGGTGGAGGTACGCTCCAGGGCGATAGCCTGGAGATTCTCGATGAGGAAGAGCCCTTCGTCATTCACGAGCACGTTCCTGCCGCCGATGGTCGTCTCCCCGATGGCCAGTCCCTTCTCGTTCATGGCAGGGTACGCCACGTTGAAGTAGCGGTAGGTCTCCGCCACTTCGGGGATCTGGCCTTTGAGAGAGATCCGGCGCATGTCGTCCGGTGTCTCGGTGTGGAGCAGACCCCAGTAGATCGGCCTCATCGTTCCCGGCGGATTCTCCCTGGGGGGCTCGATCTGGAGCCAGGTCCTGTAGTTGCCGTCACAGGAGTGGGCCGTCATCACCGAGCCATCGGTAGAGGCCATCTTGGCCACCTGGATGCTTGTACAGCCACAGTCCTGGACTGCCGGATCGCATCCGCAGCTTCCATCGTCGGCAGTGCATACGGGACCTGCCTGCAGCTGATCCTGCCACTGGGCGGAAGCCGTCGTCACCCCGGCGGTGAGAATCATGATCACCGCCAGCATGAACGAGGCCATCACGCCGGTTCGAACGAGGTGTTTCACGGGAATGCTCCTTCCTTACGGTCCAAGGCTCGGGTCAACCTCCCCCAAACCCCATAGTAGTCAACTCTCACAAGAATGTCCCCACCCCACCTCTTCCTTCACTCGACTCTCACTCGGTCCGGCGATACAGACGCCGGATCCCGCAGCCAGTGTCCCACTCCCCTCTCGATCACATCAGCGTAGCGGGGCACTCCCCGGCAACGGATCGGCCGGTCGGGATTCAGCTCCGTCCAGGCCTCCATCGTCTGGAGCACCGTGGACGTGTGGCGTCCCACCCGGACTGCTACGGGCCAGCCGCTCTCGTCGATCCGTTCGAAGAGGAGGCCGGCCTCACCCGCCTTCACCACGAACTCGTCTTGCCCCGTAAGGAGCTGCTCACGGGTCGTGCGACCCCGGGTGGCGTCCAGGAAGGGCTCCGGCGCCTCGAAGAGGAGGGAAACAGCGTCGGAATGGTCCCCCACCTCCCGGTGCGAGAGACCGTGGAGATTCACCGGCGAATACTCCATGCCGATGTTGAACTCCATGTCGCTCAGCATCATCGAGACGTAGGTAGCCAGCTCCTCGCCGGTGTCGTGGGCCACGATGGTGCTGATGACGGGGTATTGGAGCTCCGCCTCGTGGAGGTCGATGAAGACGTCCACGCCCTCCTTGCGGATCAGTTCCATGAAGGCGTAGGTGGTCCGCTCGGTCAGCGTGCCGTTGGGTCGCCCGGGCCAGGTCCGGTTCAGGTTCCGGATGTCCACGTAGGCCAGGTATTGCCCGCTGGGATCGTGGATGTAGACCTCTGGATCGGGCCACTGGTCCAAAGGATTCGACCAGCGGTCACCCAGACGGAAGGTCCGCTCACCCCAATCGGTCTCGATGGTAAAGTCGGGAGGATAGGCGCCTCCGACCCGGGTCACGGTGGTGGCGCTCCGATTGGAGCTGAGCACCACGATGAGACGTCCCTCCTCCATCACCGCGTTCTCGGCGAAGAGCCATGCCGCCAGACGGGACGCCGGCTCCTCCGGGTGGGTGCCGCCCATCACGAACATGGTGGCCCCAGGCACCCCGCTCTCGAAGAAGTAGAGATTGACGTCATTGACCGTGCCCCGGACCCCTTCGAAGTAGTCACCGAGCTGCTTCACCTCGGTGACACCGGGGCTCAGGACCACCGCCTCCTCCAGGCGGCGGCTTCGGTAGAAGCTCACGCCGGAGGTGACGAGAAGGAGGAGCCCAAGGGCGCTGATGACGAGCTTGCGCATCACTTCAACCAGAAGAGGCGGAGGAGGAAGGGGATCAGCACGATGACGTAGAGCACTTCCTCTTTCCAATCCCGGGTCCGGATCAGATTCCAGATCAGCATCACGGACACGAACACCACCAGGGCGTAGTAGAGGAGCGTGACGATCGTCTGTAGCATGGCCATGATCCCTGGCTCTTCTCCTCCCCTACAAACCGGTAAGGAACGAAAGACGGCTCGAGAAGACCACCATGAGCGTGCCGACGATCATGATGATCACTGCCGGGACAACACACGCCTTCAAGAACCTCGTGTAGGCCTCCTTGTATCCCACCACGTCCACGGTGAGGCGGCCGATGATGGCCGTGGGCGGCAGCGCGTCGCCCAGTGGCCAGATCATGCTCATCCCCGCCAAAGCGATGATGGGGTTTAGACCCATGGTGTTGAAGAGAAGCACCAGGGGAACGCCCAGCACGGGGGCCGCTCCCCACATCAGGACGGCCTCGGAGACCGGAAGCACGATGAAGAGCGTGGCGAAGACCACGGCCACCGGAAGGGTGACTACGGTCACCGCCAGGAGCCCCCGGACTCCCGTGAGCGTCATGATCTGGACCAGAATCCCCACGCAGGTGAGCGTGCCCACCAGGGGCAGCAGCTGGTGCACCGTCTCTCTCGAGATCTTCAGGAAGTCCAGCTTAACCGGAGAGAGGAGGTACGATGTGGCCGCCGCGAACACGAACATCAGTGGAAGCCCGACGATGGGAGTGCTGTGGGGCCACTGGCGGCCGATCCAGATGAAGAGCACGAAGACGACGAAGGGGAGGATGACACGGAGCCAATTCATCCCCTCGGGCGGCTTCGGAAGCTCCTCCAGGGCGCGTTGGAGATCGATCTTGTCACCTCTCCAACCCAGAAGGAAGATCGTGATGAGGGACAGTAGCACGCACGGCACCAGCAGAGGCCAGAAGAAACCGACGTAGGGCATGTTCACCCCTGCGGCCGTCATCATCGCCCACAGGCTCACCGGCGGTGCCGCGGCGCTGAGGCCCGCGATGATGAAGATGATGGCCGCCGTACGGACGATGGACACCCCCATCGTCCTCAACACGATCGCCACCATCCCTCCGGTGATCAGCACCGTGACACTCCCTGCCCCCGTGAGAGCACCGGGGAGAAGGAGGAGCACGGTGAGGAGGATCACCAGCAAGGCCCGGCTCCGGTGGAAGCGGACCAGGATCCCGCGAACCGTGTACGCCACTCCCCCCGACTCCTTCAGGATGTTCATGAAGAGGGTGGCGGTGATGAAGATGAGGTTGATGTCCAGGTAGGTCATCGCCCCTTCGGCGATGTGCCGGGCGGGCAGGCCGAAGCCCCCTGCCAACGCTCCCCCCAGAGCCGCGGCGAACATGGACAGCTCGGTGGAGAGCTTGATCAGCTTCGCCCCGACGTAGACGCCGACCATGACGCCGAGAACGATCCCGGCCCAGGTGAACATGCTCACCGATCAGCGCCTCTTCCGAAGCGGGCGATCCACCATTCGCACCCTTGTCGTTGCGCCCTACCCACCGAAGACGCGGGTCAGGACATCCCCCATCTCCATGTTCTTCTCGAAGAGGATGAGCGGAATCCCGTCACCCTCCGAGATCACCGTGAAGCGCCGATCCTCGTCTCCGTCCTGGCGGACGATTATGAGGTCGGCCAGTGGCATCACCGCGTCGATGGACATCTCATCCGAGTTGTCTCCCGGCGCCGCTCCCTGGGCGCGCCGAGCCATGCCCTCCACGTGAGCCCCGATGATGGTGAGACCCTGGCGCCTCGCCTCTTCGATCAGGGCCGCGGTCCGGCTCAGCTCTTCTCTCATGGAGACACCGGCGGCTCCCATTCCCTTCAGGCTGGCGCCGGTCACGATGATGACCGTCTTGAAGGGATTCCCGGCACTCTGGCGATCGATGAGGGCCTGGGCCGTGACCTGCTCCAGAAACTCGTGCTCCATGTCGAGGCGCCTCAGGAAGAAGCGCACCCGCTCGGGACCGGGACTCTGACCGCAGGAGGTGAGGAGCACGGGAAGCTCAGCCGTCACCGGCGCTTCCTGGGCGCCCAGTGGCCCCGTGCCGATAAACGCCACGGACGCCAGGGCGGCTCCAACGACTGTCAGCCTGCTATGGGACTTCATGGTCCGTTCCTCCTGGAGGTTTCAGCTTCTAGAGCGCGCCGGGAATCATAGGTCATCAACCAGGTTGATGCACTCTCCCGACCCAAGCCGTGACCGTAAGAAGAAGAAGGATGGCAAGGTAGCTCCCCGTGATGAGCCAGAAGGGCCAGTCATGGTCCTCCTTGCCGCTGGTGAGGGGGGTGGTGCCGGGCTCCGGGAGAGGGATGGGATCCCAGGGCAGGCCGCGGCTCAGGGCGAGCCCCCGGACATGCAGGAGGTGGATGACCGGGACTCCTCGGGCAGCCATCTCGTAGAGCACCCCTCGCCGCTCCGAGGGAGGGAGCGGGAGGCTCTCGTTGAGACCCGGCGCCACACCCAGAACCATGGGGCTCGTGCCCAGGTTCGCCGCGTTGCCACCGATGTTGACGAATGCGGTGATGCGGCTGGCGCCGGAAGCCCCGAGGTAGATGGCCATGCGCCGAGCCACGTTTTCTCGGAGGTCGGGATCGTGTACGAGGGGCACCTCGCTCCTCCGAATCCGCTCCAGTAGACCTTCCCGGAAGGCGGGCTCGAAGTCACCACCCACATCACCCTCTCCACCCAGGGAGATCGCGGACGGGGGAGTGGAGATCACCTCTGCGGTCAGGAGGAGCTGGTAGACGCGCACAAGGTCGAGGTTCGTCCGGGTGGCACCGTACGACGACGCTCCCAGGGAGAGGATCACCACCGGATGAGCGCCCATGGCCTCGGCGGCCGTCACGGTGGCGATCATCAGGGCGGGAAAGGAGGCCGAGGCCCCCACAGCCATGGTGTCGCCCGCCGACACTCCTGCCTCGCCCAGAAGGTGTACCATGAGGGCGGCCACGTCGGGATTCGTGGTGGTGCGCTTCGCCTCGAGCTGCCCCAGGGTCGTGAAGAGCTCGGTGTACTCGGGACCGATGAGGCCGGTACGGTTGGGATCGATGGCCTCATCGATCAGGATCCCCGCGGTCTCGTGGTAGTCGGCGATAACGGCGATGGCCTCCCGCATGCGCCCCGCCGCATCGTGCATCTCCTCCGACCAGGTCACAGTCGGTCGTGGAGAGAGAGATTCCAGCGCGATCCAGGCGACCAGGCTCACCACCGCCGCGGCCACTATCCAGCGCTTCAGCCTGCCATCGACGTGAGGAAGAGCCTTCACGACTACCTCACACCAGGGTCAGGAGACGCCCGAGGAGCCCTATCGCCACCGTAACCGTGACCAGCGACGCCGTAGTCACCACCACACCCTGGCGCTCCATGTGATTCGCGATGAGCCCCGGGATCACCCATCCGATGACGCGGAACTCGACGGAGACGGGAAAGATAAAGGGGAAGAGCTGACTCCAGAGCATCGTCCACAACCCCCCCACCAGAATCAGAAAGACAAAGCGACGACGTCCGAAGAGGATTAGCCAGCGACAGGAGAGCCGGTAGACCGCCATCGTCAGAAACGCAGCAATGAGGGTGCCCACGATCCTCTCGGGCTCCCACAGGAAGAGGACGAGGTAGCTGGGAACGATGATGCCGCCGGGGTAGAGACCGGTGAGCCCGATGAAGGCCAGCGAGACCAGAAGCCCGATGAAGGGAAGCTCAACCCCCATCGCCAACCGCCTCCCCGACTCCGGCCCAGTGCTCCACCAGCTCCTCCCCCACCCCACCGATGTTCCCGAAGCCGAAGACGACGCCTCCCTCCCTGATCCCCGACAACGCCGTCTCCGTCAGATCCAGGGCGGACGCGGACCGGAGAACCCGGATCGGTGATGCGTCACTCCCAACGAGCCGCCTCACATGCCGCCGGAAGGCCAGTGCGTGAAAGCCCGTGACATACAGGTGGCTGAATCGACTCAGGAGTCCTCCTGCCAGGGCATCGGCCCACTGGAGGGACCGGTCCCCCCGGTCGGCCCGGAGGCTCATGAGACCCACGCATCGGTCCGGACTCAACTCCAGGGTCTCCATCACCTGGTCGTAGACGAGCATGGTGGACTCGGGATCGTTGGCGGCAAAGGCGCTCGCCAGGAAGGTGGGGGCCGTGGAGTTGTCCCCCTTGTACCGCCAGAGTCTTAGAGCCCCGATGTCCTGCATGGCCCCTCGGATTCCCCTCACGATCCTGTCATCGTCCACACCGAGGGATCGGGCCGCTGCCACAACCAGGTCCAGGTTGTCACCGAAGTCAGCCGGGCCCGACCATTCCCCCTCTTCCAGCGCGGATGCGGCCGTGCCCACCGGTACCTCCGTGAGATTCGCCCCTCTCTCCCCGACCATCGCGCGAAAGGTGGGCAGGCACTCCTCCTCCGGCACCAGGACACGGGCTCCGTCAGGAACGTCCAAGGCGAGCACGGCCGCCACATCCTCCCGGGTGTCGCCCACGGCGGCGGTGTGATCGACGCGGAAGTTTGTGACCAGCACGACATGGGGCTTCAGGAGGTGGTGAGTCTCCGCCAGGTGGTTCTCGGCGTGAATGCTCATTATCTCCGCCACCACCGTGTCCACACTCAGGTGGGCACCCCGGTGGAGAAGGGCCCTCTGCTCCAGAATGGAGGGCTGTCCGCGGCGACGGATCTTTTCTACCGAGCCGTCCGGCAGAATGAGCGCGGCTTCCGAGCCCGTCGTCTTCGCCAGAACGCTCTGTCCGCTTTCGCGCAGGACAGACGCCAGCAGTCGCACGACACTGGTCTTGCCGCGGGTTCCGGTAACGGTGATGCGCAGGGGAATAGCATCGCGACTACGGTCGAGACGTGCGCGCTCGATGATGAGGCTGGCGAGCAGGGCGGCACAGGCCAGAAGGAGGAAGAGCAACGTCATCGTTGCAGGATACGTGTCCCGCCCCTCCTTTCACCACCCCTCCCCTCCCCCGTAGGTTTAGGAGTCCGGCACCTCGAGAGATACCGAGGAGGCACCTCGACCAGGAGTAAGACATGTTCAGTCGCACGGCCCGCGTTCTGCTTTCACTGACCCTTTCACTGTCTATCCTCTGCATTCCCGTATCGGCTCAGACCAGCGGGCAGTGGCTGGAGGCGCCAGCCGAAAGCACGGATTACCAGGGAGGGGGCACACTGTACGGACCCTTGATGGACTTCGTCTACGATCTGGAGTCCCGTTCAGAGCTCATGAGTGTGATGAAGGTCACCGAGACGTTGGGGGGGCGCGACGTAGTCCTGTGCGTCCTCTCCAACCCTCCGGTCTTTCAGCCCCAGGACGTGGCGCATTCCGACAAACCGATCGTCCTGATCGTGAACAACGTCCACGGCGGCGAGACAGCCGGCAAAGACGCCTCCATGGAGATCATGCGGGACCTGGTGATGGGTGACCTGAGGCCTCTCCTGGACGAAGTCACCCTTCTGGTGATCCCTACCCTCAACCCGGACGGGGCCGAGGTGCGGCGGCGGACGAATGAGGAGGGCTTCGACATGAACCGGGACTACATCAAGCTGGAGTCCCAGGAGATTCACGCTCTCGTCACCAAGGTGATCCACGAGTGGCATCCTCATATCCACCTCGACACGCACCACGGTGGCTCGGCGCCGTACACGCTGACCTACCAGGGCAACATGAATCCGGCGGGGGATCCCAACATCATGCGCTTCGGCGACGAGCGGATCCTGTCGCGGGTCCGTGAGGCGCTCAGGGCTGAGGACTACGATGGCTTCTGGTACTCGGGCACTAGGACGGTGAACGGTGTGGCCGGATGGGGACCGACCACCGTGGAGCCACGTAAGCAGCACGTCTACTCCACGCTGGCCAACATGGTGGGTTTCCTGTACGAGACGCCCAGTGGATCCCACCGCCTCGTGGACAACGGCACCCGGGTCGAGGAGATCTCGGAGGAGGAGCGCTACAGGCACCAGGTTCGGGGACAGTATATCGGACAGCGGGAGCTGATCCGCTTCGCCGCCGAGTATCCAGAGGACCTCATCAACGTGGTCGCGCAGGCCAGGGCCGATGCCATCGCCCGGGGCAACGACGACTCGGACGACGATCAGATCCCTCTCGAGTACGTGCAGGTGGAGGAGTTCACCGACTCATTCTGGCAGCGCCCAGGTGGAGGGCGAGGCCGGACGGCACCCGGGGAGGAAGTCCGCTTCGAACTGGTCGAGGCGCCGGTCTTCACGAAGTGGGAGCCAACTCGAACGGCCACCCGCCCATGGGGATACCTGATTCCCCCGAGCCTCACCAAGGTCGTCCCTCTTCTATTGGAGCACGACATCACGGTGAAGCAGCTCACCGAGCCGGTTGAGCTGGAGGTGGAGGTCTACTACGCTACCGAGATCACCCACGAACAGTACTTCCAGGCCCACTACCTGAAGGAGACTACCGGAGAGGCGCGCGTTGAGACGGTATCCCTCCCCGCCGGATCGTTCTTCATTCCCAGCGGCCAGCCCATGTCCAACTTCATCAGCTACATCATGGAGCCGGTCACCAACGACAACCTGGTCACCTGGGGCTATCTGGATAACGTGCTGCGTGTGACACCGTCCGAGGAGGAGATATCCAGGCAGCGGACGGAGCTGGAAGAGCGGCTCTCCGCAATGACCGAGCAACAGAGGCAGCAGTTCGGCGGACGGATGCAGCGTCAGCTGGAGCAACTCCTGGCGGGACAGCGGATCCCGATCTACCGGGTCATGAAGAAGACGAGCCTTCCAGCTGTGATCGTGCGGACTTTCAACGAATACGAAGCGAACAGATACATCCGCTGACAGCCGACGACGTCGGCAGAGGAGGAACGTGTCCCCCTCACCCGACAGCCACCCACCCGCTGGGCGCTGCCCCTTCTGCGCACTCCGCGTAGTAGGCGCTCCCGGCCAGTGTACGCGGTGCGGCACCCTCCTGGGCGAGGCGGCTGAGGACGTAAAGCGCCTGGGGGAAGGAGCCAGGCGTAGCATCCGCACCAACAAGGCCCTGGCCGACGTCCTCTTCCTCGTGGGCCTCCTCCTGGGGGGACCGATGATGGCCCTGGGGGGGGAGGTCCGACTCGGTCTCTTCATCGCCCTGGCCGGAGGCATGGCCTCCGCACTCCGACGCTACACCGACTGGTCTGCCCTGGGGACGGTGCTTGTGGGAAGCTTGGGGGCTGGCGTGGTAGCGACCCTGCTCATCGAGCCGGCGGCACCGGCGGCACAGGATACTCTGGCCAGCGAGGTGGCCCGGGAGACCTTCGTCAGCGCCCTGGCAGCCCTAAACCAAGATATCCTGGTGGAGTCCAGAGGGCCTGGATCCGTGACGGTATGGTTCACGGTTCCCGACGCCATCAGGGGGGAGTGCGGAGATTTCCCGGAGCAGGCGGTGAGGAGCCACCTGGCAGCGCTGGGATTCCTCCGTGTCGTCGTGATGGACCGGAACCAGATGGGAGGGCTATGCTCCTTTCGCCCCT
>SDBT01007905.1_pt1 | contig 17454 bp, 10 predicted proteins | sample 2277101 | NCBI WGS metagenome assembly SDBT01 (sample SAMN10404973, study PRJNA504765) | marine sediment metagenome | isolation source: marine sediment core GS10_PC15, 103 cmbsf | place: Arctic Ocean: Southern Knipovich Ridge | collected 2010 | reverse complement strand
AAAGTCATCGCCACCATTCTGGCCTCCGCGAGGTCGGTTCGTCAAGCCCGCGGCCAATGCTTTACATTGCCCCGCCTTGCGGCGTACCATGCTGGTATGTCTACGTCAGAAGAAAAGACCCCGCCAAGACAGCATCTGTTGCCCGTGATTCTGGTGGGCGTATTTGGCCTGAGTGTCCTCATCGCCCTGCTGATTGCCGGCGCCGACGAGCCGGCCAAAAGCCGAGGCGCCGAAATACTCGACCAGATCCGCACCCGCAGGCTGTCTTCATGGTGGTCTGACGAGCCGGTCGAAGCCTGGTACCTGATCCGTAACGTCAACGGGAACGCGATCGGCTGGCAGTTGATCATCCGACAATTCGAGGATGGAGTCTTTTTTGGCAGCACCGAGATTCGTACCCAAAAAAATGTCGTCTACGAACAGTGGGAGATCAATGACGGCGCCACCGAAGGTCGATACGTCGGACAAGGTCGGATCGACGGCCAGCCGGTGAAAACCGTCACCACGCTGAGCGACGGAAGGATATATGTGAACTCAACGGCCTGGCCGCAGAAAGTATCCTCGGCCGCGCCGCTAAACTATGTCCCCGAAGGGCTTATATCGTTGGTGATATATCTGACGGCCGTTGGCGCCGAGCCGGTCATCTGTCGTTCGATTATCGACTCGGCTGCGATAATTGGCAACCGGGTGCATTTTTTCACGTCACGGATCGAGCCGGAAGGCCCGCAAAGTGCACGAGTCACTCTGGCTGGTATCGACAGCGTAGATTTGTATCAGTTTGACGCACGGGGTGAATTGAAACGCAGTGACAGTACCGACGGGACGAGTGTCATCCGAGTCTCCCACAAGGATGTGCTGCGAGCGTTCCCGAACATCCGGCCGATCACGCCGCTTGGCCCTGCTTCCGACGACGATGAAACATCGGATGAATACGAGTCCGAAGAGGCAGCTTACTACGCCCAGCCGTAGGGCGTGCAACTCGATGCACGCGGAATGTTTCTTTTCGAAAAATCGCTCGCTCAGGCGCTCGCGGAAAAACCTTCCGAACGATTCGTGGAACTGTCCATTCCCCGCATTATGAATAAGAGTCGGCGAGGGGCGCTCGCCCCCCGCCGGCAGACGGTTACAAGCCTCTCACAAATCCGCTCAGGTCATGGTCCGTCGGATAAGCGACAGGTGACGAAGCATCGCCAGAAGATGGTTCAGGCAAACTTCGACATCCTGCGAGGCCAGCAGCAAGTCCATTTGCTTCAGTGCCGCGTGAAGATGCTCCTGCCCAGCACGCGACACGGGTATCGATCCGTCGGGATGGTTCCTGTCAGATAGACTGCCACTCACAAGCCCACTCCTTCCTGAGAGACACAGACCCCAAACCTCCTTCCGGACCCGACCCGGGACTTGAATTGTAACAGATTTGTAAAGGAATGAAAGCGCCTAATCATCGCAGTCAACAATAGTTGATTCATTCGCGATTGCGAAATCTGACTAGGGCGTTTCACGATTTATTATAAAAAATATCGTGGAGCCAACGTTGCGAGGACGAGGCTGGTTTGAAGTGCGAAGCAGGCAACCCCTTGTGGGTTGTCGATGTAGCACGACAACGCCAGCCGATGCCGCAACCAGCCGGAATACGACGGTCAAACGTGAACTGCTCTAAAGGCGGGTTCAGGCGTCGGTTTTGGCAAGTTGCTGGTCCAGTTTCTTCCCGACATCCTCGAATCGGACGGAAATCCGGCGAGAGACGCCCGGCTCCTGCATGGTCACGCCGTAAAGAACGCCGGCCATGCTCATAGTCCGCTTGGCGTGGGAGATGACGATGAACTGGCTGTTCTCGTTGAACTCCTGCAGCAGTCGGCTGAACCGCTCGGTGTTGGCCTCGTCGAGTGCGGCGTCGACCTCGTCCAGCAGGCAGAACGGGCTGGGCTTGGCGCGGAAAATGCTGAACAGCAGCGCCAGTGCAGTCATGGTTTTTTCGCCGCCGGACAGCAACATAAGGTTGCGGAGTTCCTTTCCGGGCGGACGGGCGATGATGTCGATCCCGCTTTCCAGCACGTCTTCGGGGTCGCTCAGCAGGATGTCAGCCTTGCCCCCCCCGAAGAGTTTGCGGAACAGGTGCTGGAAGTGTCCGCGCACGGCCGTGAATGTCTCGAGGAACATCTCCCGCGATTCCTTGTTGATACGCCGGATCAGTTCGTTGAGCTGGTTCTGGGAAGTCTGGATGTCTTTCATTTGCTCGGCCAGGAAATCTCGTCGCTTTTCGAGTTCTTCCTGTTCGGTGATGGCATCGAGGTTGACGTTGCCCAGCCGCTCGATTTTGCCGCGCAGTTCGCGGATCTCCGTCGCAACGGCGTCCCAGTCTCGCTCGCCGTCATGCTCGTAGGCCTGGTACAGGTCCAGCAGGTCCATAGCCATTTCGTCCGACGCACGGGTGATCAGGTTCTCGATACGGACGTCGGCCTCGCCGAGTTCCACGCGGACGGAGTTCACCTTATCGCCCGCATCTGTGTGTGCTTTTCGCTGTGCGGAGAGTTGGGTGCGAATCTCCTCGAGCCGCTCGGTGAGCGAGCGACGGCTTTCTTCGAGTTCTTCAGCCTCGATGGAAAGGCTCTGCTGCTGGGCGTAGAGTTCGTCGACCTGCTTGCGGGCCGAGTCTATGTTGGCCTGGGCTTCGGTGCGTCGCTGACGATTGAGTTCGATCTCCGCTCGCTCGCCGGTCAGGTCGGTGGTCATCTGCTCGCTCTGCCGCGACAGATGGGCCAGCGAATCCTGCAGCGATCGCTTCTTTTCCTCGGCCTGGGCGATGGCGACTTTCTGTTCGGTCATCTGGTCAGCCAGTTCGCCCTGGCGGACGCGGGCTTCGTCTATCTGCTGGCCCAGTTTTTCCACTTCCGCCTGGCGGGAGGCGCTTTGACTCTCCAACTCGCCTGCGTTGTCTTTCGCTTCGCGTTGAGTCCGGACCGCATCGGCGATATCCGCGGCGATGCTCTCCAGGTCGGCAGTGATGACGGGCTTTTCTCGCTCGATTCTGGCGACTTCCTCGTTAAGTTGGCCGAGACGGCTCTGACATTCGACGCGCTCGGTGTTGGCTTCGTAGATGGCCGTGCGGAGTTTCTGCTGCGTTTCGTCGAGTTGGCCGATTTCGGTGCGGGCGGTGACGCATTGCTGCTGAAGTTCGTTGATACTGGCGTCGAGTTGCTCGTGCCTGGCTTGCAGTTCGATCAGCTCGCTACGGCGGGTGATCACGCCCGTTGCCCGGCTGGCCGCTCCGATGCGCACGCGTCCGTCGGCTTCCAGCACCTCGCCCCCAAGCGTTACGAAGCGGAAATCGCCCCGCAGCCGGTCGGCTGCAATCCGCGCGTCGGCTAAGTTTCGCGTCACCAGGGTTCGGCCCAGAAGTCGCCACATCGCCGGCGCCAGCCAGGGCTCGAAACTAACCCAGTCTATCACGCGAGCGAGGACGCCCGGGCAACCGGCCGCGTCGAGATCTTGTCCCATCGGTGCGAGGCGGTCGAGGCACAGTAATTCCACGCCCGCCCCTTCGCCGATTACCTCGTAGAGCTCGGCTGTGGTTGCCTCGACGTCCTGAAAGCGGTCGACCAGCAATTGTTGATCGGCGCCTGCGAGTGCAGCCTCGACCAGCGGCGCGTGTTCGGTGTCACTGCGTAGGAAGTCGCCCAGCATGCCGCGCACGGCCTGCAGTTGGCCCTGCTCGCGGGCCTTCAACACGCGGCGTACGCCGTTGGAAACGCCTTCGAGTTTCTGCTGAAGCTCTTGCAGGGTGCCCATTCGACTGTCGATCGCGCTGCGTTGCTCGCGAGACTCGGCCAGGGTGCCTTGCAGCGATTGTTCGCTTTCGTGCATCGAGTCGATTTGCTGTCGTGTCGCTTCCAGGCGGCCGCTGGCATCGCCGAGCACGCCTTCCACGTCGCCGAGTTTCGCCGCAACTTCGGCGCGGTCTGTAAGCATGCCGGATAGCGACTGGTCGATCTGCTCGGCCCGCCCTGCCAGGCGCTGCCGCCTGCCCTGGAGATTTTCCTGACGAATTCCAAGCCCACTGATTTCATTGTGTAGTTGGGCCGTCCGCCTCAGCAGGTCGAACGTGCCGGCCTTTTCGTCTTCGAGCTTCGCCTGGAGATGAGTGATGGCCAACTCGCCGCTGTGGTGCTCTTGGCGTAGAGTTTCGTACGTCCCGGCCAGTTGAGCCGAGGCCGCGTCGATCTGCTCGAGCTGGCCCGAGCGGGATTTAATTTCGCCGTCGGTCTGCTCGATCTTGGCTTCCATTTCTTCGCAGCGAGCTGTAGCCACAACGAGTTGGTCGCCGAGTTCTTCTACGCGGGCGGCGAGCATGTCCGCACGCTGCTGGCAGGCGGTGATCTGTCCGCTTATCGCGGCGATGCTGCTTTGCAGGTCGCGGGCCGTCCGCTCCATGTCGACTGCTTCGACTTCCACGCCGCTCTGGGTGGTTTCCAGCCGGTCGATTTTAGCGCTGATCTGCGCCATGGAATCGTTGCTGGCGTCCAACACTTTTTGCAGTGCGGCGCGCTGGTTCCACAGCTGGTGATATTGCGCGAGGAAATGCAGCGAGCGGAGTTCGTTCAGCCGCTGCGAATAGACCTGGTAGTTGCGCGCCTTGCCCGCTTGGTATTTGATCGACCGCAGGCGTTTTTCCACCTCGTCCAGAACGTCCTGAATGCGGAGAAGGTTCTGCTCGACGCGGTCCAGTTTGCGCGTGGCCTCTTTCTTGCGGGCCTTGTACTTGCTGATGCCGGCCGCCTCGTCGAAAATCGCGCGGCGTTCCTCCTGTGACGCCTGGAGGAAGCCTTCCACCCGCCCCTGCTCGATGAGGCTGTACGCGTTGCCGGTATCCATGAACATTTCGCGGATATCGCGAAGTCGGCACGGCGTTTTATTGATGCAATACTCGCTCAGCCCCGAGCGGAACAGCCGGCGGGTAATGGCGACGGTTTGCGGGGGCGGGCCTTCTTCGGCGCCTATCGGGCGGAGCACACCGGAGGTGTTGTCGAATTCGAGTGTTACCTCGGCCCCTCCAGCGGCACGGCGGTTGGACGAACCGTTGAAGATCACGTCCATCATTTCCGAGCCGCGAAGACTCTTGGCGGATTGCTCGCCGAGCACCCACTTGACGGCGTCTACGATGTTGCTCTTGCCGCAGCCGTTTGGTCCGACAATGCAACTGATGCCATCATCGAATTCCAGTTCCGTTTTGTCGGCGAAGCTCTTGAAGCCCGAAAGAATCAGCTTTCTTAGTTTCATCGCAGCGCGTCTTCCATAACGCGGGTCACTTAGAGCCTATCCTGATTATCCCGCGGGCCGCGACGGTCCGTGCGATAATTCAGACAGGCTCTTCAACCCATCCCTAGTTAACGATCTCGGCCCGATCGGGCCGCCCTCCGCAGCGGATATGCCTGCGGATAAAACGAAAAACTCGCGAAAAACTCGCGAAATAAATCACGAAGAACACGGTTCGCGCCCTCGACGCGTCCCGCTGCGGCCGGCGGTTTACTGGCTCGGCATGTCGGGCCTGCCCACTGCCGCCGGACTACCATAGATTCTCTGCATACCGGGCGCAGGTTGCAAGATGAATTTCGCCGGGATATCATCCTCTTTGCACATGCGATAAAGCGTCGAGACGACCTGGCTGTAAGTCAGCCCCAACCCATACACCTTGCCGTCCAGGCCTATGTCGGGCACCGTGCCGAGCAATTTCACCAGCGACCGGACCGAATAATCGATCTCAAACGTATCGCTGAAGCCGCCGGAACGTGGAATTTTGCGGAATACGCTCATAGTGTTGCTGTCGGCGCGGGCATTGATGGTGAGCATCTCGCCGGGGCTTTCGAAGTAGCCCGGGTGGCGGACGGCCATATTTCGCCCGAACAGGACGATCCGCGAGTCGAGGGTCCGCGTGGCGTAGATCGTGAACGGCCCGGTCGTATGCACCAGATCGAGCGAAAATCGGCCGGTAAGCTTGATCGTCTCGACAACCGACGTGTCGCCGCGCCGCCGCAATGCTTCGTATGCAGCCAGGCGAACTCGCTCGTTGGTCGAGTTAAGCAGTTTGCGGAGAGGCTTGATGGTTCTGTAAATTTGGCTGTTTCGACCGAATTCTATAATGGCCGGCGCCTGGAATGGCGAGTTCTCACTCGTGGCGAATCGCTGGATCACGTCCTCGGCAAGTCGGTCTCCCAGTCGCAGGCCTGTGCGGGCAGAGTGATAGGCTACGGACGGATTCGTGGACGAATACAGCTTCTGCACGACCGGCAGTACCTGTCGTCCCATGGATTCCCAAACCAACGACAGGCCATCGTGATTGGCGGTGGGCATTTCCATCCGCTCGGAAATGAACCGAGCGTGCGAATCCGGCGTGCCGCCATAGAAGCGAATCGGCAGATGCAGGACCAGGCGGAGGAAATGTGCGTAATCACCTCGATATTCCTGCGGGATGCGCACGTCGATGATGGAGCGATTGCGGGCCTTGGCGACCTTGGCCAGGATCGGTTCCTGCTCGTGACTGAAACGGTGAATAATCGCCCGCTGAATGCGATCGGCGATGAGATAATCGGGAGTGCGAAGGTGCAGCCTGATCGGGCGGGTCTCACCCACCATACCTCCTCCGATAACTCGGCCTAGCTTGAGCTTGGCCATTTCGCCCGGCTTGGTGGGGTCGATGAACGGATTGACGAAAACCGCACCGCTGGCCCTGCCAAGCGGCTTGGTGAGGCGATTTGGGTTGTTATTGTTGCCGAACGCTATTCGCAATTCGATGGGCAGCACCAGTCCGCCGTCAAGGCTGATCGTCTGGGTGTTTGGCAGGGACGAGACGAATACGTCGAAGCGGGTCCCCACCGGCGCCCCGGCCGGCAGTATGCCCGTCAGGCGAACCACGGCAGTGTCTTTGTCGCGAAGAACCCTCGAAGGAGTCACGTGCTGGGTTCCCAGCCGAGGCGAGCCCAACCCCACCCTGGTGAGGTAATCCGAGACCGAGCGTCTGAGGCGGGTTGGCACTTCCGACGAGCCGTTCTTTCCCAGGCCGTCAACCACGCCATAGGCTTCCACGGCCACTCGCCCACCCGCCAGTACGGCATACTCGCCCACCGTGCCGGCAATGTGAGGCGGAATGATAATTTTCGGTTCGTCGTCGTCCCGACCGAATTTGAGACGATCGGCATCGGCGGAATTATTTTTATCGCATCCGGCAATAATCGCGCAAAAACATATCGCCAGTACGGCAGATCGAATACGAAAGTTCATTTCAGGCATGGCGAACTCCTACGTTAGAGCATCTTATATTTGATCTTTCACATCCCAGTTGGTTGCAGCGGCGGCGAGCTACGTCAGGCTGCCTCGACGATGCTATCGCACGCCTGCTTCGTCTTCCTTGCTCGTCTCGTCCTCACTGCGCCGGCTCTGTAAAAAATAGATCATAAACGCTCAAGGCCAATTGGAAGTTCGGATAGTCAGGCAAGAGTACCGCATGTTCACTTCACTAAGGCAGGCGGGAAGGTCCTCGGCGACTCACCGAGGAAAACCCTTCTCTATCGAGGTCGAATTATACTTCCGTGCGCGCTGGGACCCAAGAACTAATCTCTGTGCCCGGGCTTTCAATCCAGTCTAGTCGAAGATCGGCTTGTCGTCCGAAGGCAGGCGTCCGCCGCTCGGTAAGCGAGAAGCGGTGGCCGGGCCGCGAGACAACCGCGTAGCTGTCGGCATTGGCGGGATTTTAAGCACTTGGCCGGGCTTTAAGTCTGGCGGTGTGATCTTGGGGTTTGCTGCAATGATCAGGTGGTTAAGATCGCCTTTTCGGTACAATTTCTTGGCGATCTTCCAGTAGCTGTCGTCTTTGACGACAAGGTACGTACCGCCCTTTTCAGGTGTGAAGGTCGTCTTGGCTGCAACCGTGGTTACCTTGAGCCTGCCGGTCGGCAGAGGCGGGATCACGAGTTTTCGCCCGGGGCGAAGCTTCTTGGAGTCGACGCCCGGATTGGCCTTGGCGATCAGCTCGTTGTATTTGCCTGCTCCGTAGACCTTCTTGGCGATGCCCCAGTAGCCGGTCGTGTCGGCTATGGTCACGACGTAGACGGTCCCGCCGGCCTGCATAATCACGCCCGACGTTGACGGCCTCTTCGATGTCACACCGGCCAGCGGCGGAACGACAATTCTCATGCCTGGCTTCAAGTCACTGTTGGTGTACTTCGGGTTGGCGGCCTGGAGAACCGTATACTTCAAACCGTCCCCGTAGACCTTCTCGGCAATTCGCCAGTAGCCGTCACCATCTCGAACGGTGTAGTACTCCGAGTTGTTGCCAGTGGGCGTGCCAGGAACGACAACCGGGACAGCCAGATACGAGTCGTCATCGGTCAGAACCAGCGTTGGGGTTGTCGGTAGGGCCGAACCTGGCCCGGTGACCGTTGCGTTCTCGGCCGAGGTGGGCTTGAGCACAAGCGATCCACCGTTGACGCCCGCGGACGGCGATCGTGTAGGAATAATGATTGACGTACTGTCGCCCGTAACGGGCGAGGCTGCTCCCGACTCGGCTGCGGCGCGTTCACGCTCGTCGGCGTCGGTGATGGGCAGGTTGGTCAAATCTTGTGACTCATCACTCGCAGTGTCGACCCTTTGCGGGCCGGTCGCGGCGGGATCATCACCCATAAGGACCATCCAGCCGACAACCAGCAAGAGCAAAGCCAGTACGAACACCAACCCGATTTTGACTTCCGTGCTCATGAAAGTGACTCCTATATGAGGTCATACCGCACAGATATTTTCAGATTCATTTCAAAAAAAATTCGCAAGCATTTCAAAAAAATTCGAAAGTTTTTCGAAAGTATTTTGAAAGAACCTGAATTCCTATTAATACGTCCCGAGCGGGCAAACGCAAGAAAATCTACGCGCTACGGGTCGCAATCGAAATTTTTTTCGCCGGCGTCTAACGGCCCCCCTCGACCGCAGCCAGCGTATCCCTTGCGATCATCAACTCTTCATTTGTTGGAACCACCCAGACAGGCAAGGCTGCCCCGTCGGTAGTAATCGCCCCGCTGCAACCGCCGACCGCCCGTTCATTCCGGCCGCGGTCTACTACAGCGCCCAGGCGGGCCAAGCCGCTGCAAATTTTCTCGCGGACGGCCGGTGCGTTCTCGCCGATTCCGCCGGTGAGCACCAGCGCGTCGACAGACGGCAAAATGGTGTAGTACGCCCCGACGTACTGCACCAGGCGATAGACGAAAATCTCGACGGCCAGTTCGGCTCTCGCGTCGCCGGCAGCGATCGCCGCCAGTAGGTCGCGCATGTCGTTGCTGCGTCCAGAGAGGCCCAGCAGGCCGGAATCGTTGTTCAACGCTTTGTCGATCTGGTCGCAAGAGAGGCCCCGGTCGGCAAGGTGAAGAACCGCCCCAGCATCCAGATCGCCGCATCGCGTGCCCATCACCAGGCCCGAAAGCGGCGTCATGCCCATGGAATGATCGACCGCCACCCCGCCAGCCACGGCCGTCATCGAACAACCGTTGCCCAAATGAGCGGTGATCAAATTTACCTGATCCAGCCCCCTGCCCAGCAACTCTGCCGCCCGCATCGTTACGTATCGATGGCTGGTTCCGTGGAACCCGTACTTTCGGACGCCGAAGCGATCCAGCCAGGTCTCGGGCACGGCGTACCGATATGCCACCGGCGGCAGGGTCGACAGAAAGGCCGTGTCGAACACCGCCACGTGAGGCACGTCCGGGCAGGCCTGCCGGGCTGCCGCGATGCCGGCCAGGTTCGGTGGATTGTGCAAAGGCGCCAATTCGCAATTACGCTCGATACACGCCAGAACGTCCGCGTCGATGACGCACGAGGCGTGCATTTCCGCCCCGCCGTGGACGACGCGATGGCCCATTCCGTCGATCTCGTCGGTCGAGCGGATCGCGCCGACTTCGACCAACGCTTCAAGAATCGTCCCGAGGCTCTGGCGGTGGTCGGCCGCGCCCACGCGCCCCACCGTTCGATCGACACTCCGCTCCCCGCTCGACAGATGCAAACGTGCCCGCTCGGTCCCGACCCGCTCTACGAGCCCCTTAGCCAGTTCCGTCTCCTGAGGCATTTCGAAAAGGCGAAACTTGATCGAGCTGCTCCCGCAATTAATGGTCAAAATCTTCATGCTTCATTCATAGCTACTGCATCGCCGTTCTCCGGTCAAGTTAAGTTGGCAATGGTTGTTGCTTGACGCAGGGTGGCGTAATGCGTACACTCGGTGCATGGAAGGGGCGGAAACTGGCACATGGACGTGTTAACAGAAGGAGCGTAGTGGTGGCCGAACGATTTGGCGATGACTTTAAGCGCTTCTTTTTACGGGGCCTGACGGCCGGGTTGCCGGCCATTCTTACCGTATCAATCCTTTTCTGGTTTTTCACGTGGATTCAAAGCCACGTAGGTCGCTATATCAACGTTGCGGTCCAGTGGTTTGTTCTTCAAGCCATGGCCCTGACGGGAGATGCCCCGCTGGGCTGGATGCCTCCAGATTCTGCCTGGCAGGAAATTGGCGGCGTATGGCAGGCTTATCATCTGTGGTGGATCGGGTTAATACTGGCGTTTGTTGTAATTTACGTTTTCGGGCGATTCGTCGCCTCGATCCTCGGCCGCAGCGCCTGGCGTATGATCGAGCACGCTTTTATCCGTGCTCCGGTAATCAAACAGATCTATCCGCACTTGAAACAGGTTGTGGATTTTCTCCTGTCGGATAGGAAATTGGCATTTTCTCGCGTAGTAGCTGTGGAATATCCACGGAAAGGACTGTGGTCTTTAGGGCTGGTAACTGCCCCTGGCATGAGGACATTACACCAGAACGTCGGCGGAGATTTACTGACAGTCTTTATTCCGTCCAGCCCAACCCCAGTTACGGGTTATACAATTACAGTGAACAGGCATGAGGTGATCGACTTGCCGCTCAGTATAGACGACGCTCTCCGATTTACCGTAAGTGGAGGCGTGGTAATGCCGATAAGTCAACAACGCAGCCAGAGCGAGATCGAGCAAGCTCGACAGGGTATTTTTGTGCTGCCGGAAAAGAAGGAACGGAAGGAGACTTCACCGTGAATATCGTAGTCAAAGCACGACACATGGACGTGACGGACGCAATTCGTGAGTACGTCGAAACCAAGGCCGCCAAACTCAACCGGTTTTACGACAACGTACACTCCATTGAAGTTACCCTCGACATAGAAGCGGACCAACCATCCGTGGAAATTATCGTTTCCGCCAAGCGGAAGAACGTTTTTGTCGCCTCTCACCGCGGCCCAGACATGTATGCGTGCGTAGACCAGTGCATGCACAAAATCAGCGAGCAGCTGAGAAGGCACAAAGATCGTGTCCGCGACCACCAGGGACCGACCCACCGCGAGGTCATGGAGTTGGGCAGTTAATAAGTTCCATTTTTCGAGTGGTTGGAAATCGTGGAAGCAGCCTCTGGCGGGCAAGCTCGCCAGACGGTACACTCTAGCCGTTCTGAAGGGCTGACCGCTAACCCGCCGGCCGGGCTTACGAGGCAGCTCAGATCAATTGTTACTGCAGGAGCATAGGATGAAATTATCCGACATTATGGTTTCTGACGCCTTGGTGCCTGAACTGAAAGGCACGACGCGGGACGAAGTCATCGCCGAACTGATCGAAGCACTGGCTGATGCGGGCGCGATAGCCAAGAAAAATATTAAGGAAATCACCAAGGCCGTGCTCAAGCGCGAAGGCCAGGCCACCACAGGCATCGGAAAAGGAGTGGCGCTACCTCACGCCAAGCTCAAGGGTATTAAAAAACCCGTCGGAACCATCGGACGGTCCAGCGCGGGCGTCGATTTTTCGGCCTTGGATTCCAAGCCCGTCTATTCGGTGATCCTGCTCCTGTCGAGCCCCGACAACCCGGATGAGCACCTTCAGGCCATGGAAGCGATTTTCAAGCACGTACAGAGAGACATCTTCCGTAAGTTCCTCCGCCAGAGCGAAACAAGGGAAGGCATTGTGGATCTGATTCAGGAATCCGATGAACTCGGATAGCCGAATCGATTTTTTTACCGTTCGTTTGACTATACCCGTAGCGGGCGTGACCGTTGCGAGAACTGGATACAGAGTTGGCTACCGTCGAAACAAAAGCGACGATCGTAAATAAATACGGCCTGCACGCCCGACCGGCGATGCAGTTCGTAGAGTTGGCGAATCAATACAGCAGTAAGGTGGAAGTATCCAACGGCGTGCTGGCCGTGGATGCCAAGAGCATCATGTCAGTTATGCGACTGGCTGCCACGAAAGGCACGGTACTACACATCGTTGCCGACGGGGAAGACGCCGAAGGCATCGCAGCGGCACTGGTAAAACTGGTCGCCAACGGCTTCGGTGAGATGGAAGAAGGAACGGACGTTGCGACGATCGAGGACTAAAGATGGTCCGATGCAACGCAACTAAGCAGTCATGATTATCAAACAGGGCATAGGCGTCTCGCCTGGAGTGGCCGTTAGCCACGCCGTTGTCGTTGACGCCGAAGAGTTTGATATTCCACAACGCCACGTGCCCGTGGATCACACCCGGGCCGAATTTACCCGTCTGCGCAAGGCGATCCACGTCTCGCGGGAGGAAATCCAGGACCTCCAGAAAAACGCTGCCGATCGCCTCGGCAAGGAAACCGCCAGCATCTTCGGTTTCCACCTCGGACTGCTGAGTGACGATGTTCTGGAAAAGAAATTCAAGGACACGATCATTGGAGGGCACGTCACGGCCGAGTATGCCGTGGCGACCGTGTTACGCGGCTACGCCAAAGAATTCCTGGCCATGCCCCAATACCTCGCCGATCGCGTCAAAGACATCTACGACATCGAAAAGCGACTGCTGCGGAACCTGATCGGGCAGAGTCGCCAATCGCTGGCGCATCTCAAGCGCGACGTGATCGTGCTGGCCCACGACCTGACGCCCTCCCAGGCGGCGGGGATGGACCGCAGGCATATCCGCGGCATGGCGATGGACGCAGGCGGGGAGACCAGCCACACCGCCATCGTGGCGCGGGCGTTGGGAATCCCGGCTGTGGTGGGCCTGAACGATATCACCGCCGAAGCCACCGGCGGAGACATGGTCATCATCGACGGCAATCGCGGCCTGGTGGTGGTCAACCCCGACAAACGAACGCTCAAAGAATACGAGCATTATGCTCGCCTGCAAATCGAGTTCATCCACAGCCTCGACGCGCTGCGCGACCTGCCGGCGATTACAAAAGACGGCCACGAGATCACACTGCTGGGCAACATCGAATTCCCAAGCGAAGTGGAAACCGTTCTTAGCAAAGGCGGCCAGGGAATCGGCCTCTACCGCACGGAATTTTTGTACCTTGGCACGGACACCGAGCCGAACGAGCAGGACCATTACGACGCGTACCGACGTGTGATAGAACATGTAGCCGGCCGACCGCTGGTGATTCGCACGGTCGACCTCGGGGCCGACAAATACACCCAGTCGCGTCAGCGGGTTCCGGAGCGAAACCCGTTCCTGGGCTGCCGGTCGATACGATACTGTCTCCAGAACCTGCCGATGTTCAAGACGCAGATTCGCGCTGTTCTGCGGGCAAGCGTCGATGCCGAAGTGTCGATCATGTTCCCGCTGATAACGAACCTGCTGGAACTGCGGCAGGCAAAAATAGTCGTGCGGGACGTGATCGAAGATCTCGAAGAGGAAGGCATTGAGCATAGATACGACCTGCCGATCGGCATGATGGTCGAAACGCCGTCGGCTGCGCTGATGATCGACACGTTCGCACGGGAAGTAGACTTTTTCTCGGTGGGAACGAACGACCTGGTGCAGTACACCTTGGCTGTCGACCGAGGCAACGAGCGAGTGGCGTCGCTGTTTTCGGCCGTACATCCGGCGGTGCTGATGCTGATCAAGGGCGTCATTCGCGCCGGCAACCGCCACGATGTTCCGGTGAGCCTGTGCGGTGAGATGGCGGGCAATCCGATGTACACGCTACTACTGCTCGGGCTTGGACTGCGGACGTTTTCGTGTTCGCCGTCGGCGATCCCCGAGATTAAAAAAATAATTCGTTCGGTAACTATGGAGCAGGCCTTTAGGGTCGGACGCAAGGTGATGAGTTTCGAAAACGATAAGGAAACCATCAATTTCCTCACCGTCGAGACCCGCAAAGTGCTGCCCGAAGCCTATGGCGACTGATATTTCGAGCGCGGGGTGGGCCGGACGGCCGGTCGGCGTCGCGAGCGACAGAAGACACTGATATTAAAACGGACAAGGCATTGGAGTTCGAAAACTTGCCTCAAAGGTGGGCCATTCGGTTGGCCATTCAAGGCGACCTGCGGTTCCTATCGCACCGGGATCTCTTGCGCGCGATGGAGCGTATCACCGCCAGGGCGAATTTGCCCGTTACCTATTCTCAGGGTTTCAATCCCCGCCAGAAGCTTTCTCTGGCGTGCCCCCGCCCTGTCGGCGTGACGTCGCTGGACGATCCGCTCATATTCGCTCTGGACGAGCCCATGGAGGCCGACGAGCTGCTAGCCCGGCTGAACGATGCCTCGCCAGAAGCGATCCGATTTCTCTCGGCCGAGACGATGGAAACCCGTCGCCCCCCTCGCCCAACCCGCAACCGGATGGAACTTGCAATCCCCCCGGACAAACTACAAACCGTCAAAACGAACTTAAACGAAATCAGTACCGTCAGCGCTTGGCCCATAGAACGCAAAGTATCCGTCAAACGAGGCAGACACACGATGCGCAGCATCGACATTCGCCCGATGGTGGAAAATTTGCGTCTGGAAGGCGAGACGCTGCGGTTCACACTGGTGCGCCACGGAGACCTCTGGGCCCGCCCGGGCGAAGTGCTTCGCCTGCTCGGCCTGGATGATCGGGTGGATCTAGCCCGCGTCGTGCGCACCGCAGTTGAATGCGAAACATGACCCTCGCGCCGTCGGCGCGAAGTCCAATATTAGCTAATAGTATCTAACACAAGGAATTGGTGAAAACCATGGCCAAGGAAATGCTGATCAATACGGTCGCTGGCCAAGAATGCCGTATTGCGATCATGGAAAAAGGGCGACTGGAGGAACTCTACGTAGAACGAGCCTCCAGCGCACCGCACGTATCGAATATTTACAAAGGGCGAATTACCAACGTCGAACCCGCCATTCAGGCGGCGTTCATCGACTTCGGCCTGCCAAAGAACGGCTTTTTGCACATTTCGGACGTTCACCCGAAATACTTCCCCGGCGATCAGAACCACGAGTCCGAGCAGGTCGGCCGCAAGCGCCCCCGCCGCAATCGCCCGCCAATACAGGATTGTCTGCGTCGCGGCCAGGAAGTCGTCATCCAGATGACCAAAGAAGGAATCGGCACGAAGGGGCCGACGATGACGACGTATCTGTCGATTCCGGGCCGGCTGCTGGTGATGATGCCAGGCATGAGCCGCCTGGGCGTCTCGCGAAAGGTCGAAGACCCCGAAGTGCGGGACAAGGCCCGAAAGATTCTCGGCGAGCTGGACCTGCCGGAGAAAATGGGCTTTATTCTTCGCACGGCCGGGCTTGGCTCGCCCAAACGCGAACTCCAGCGAGACCTGAAGTATCTCATGCGACTTTGGGATACGGTCAAGCAGCGAATCGAGACGGCCAAGGCCCCCGCCGAAATCTACCAGGAATCCGACCTGGTGGTCCGCACGATTCGCGACGTGTACAACGCCGACATCGACCGTGTGCTTTGCGATGACGAAACCGTGGCGAAAAAAGTGCAGGAATTTCTCGGCGTCGCCATGCCCAGAACGCGACATCACATCGAACTGTACCACGGAAAAGGTGGATTGTTCCACGACTTCGGCCTGGAAGAGGAAATCGAAAAGATATACCAACGCCGGGTCGAACTGCGATCGGGCGGTTCGCTTGTGATCGACCAGACCGAAGCGCTGGTCGCCATCGACGTCAACTCCGGACGATTCCGCCAGCACAACGACGCCGAGACGACCGCCGTAACCATCAATGTCGAAGCCGCCAGCGAAGTCGCCCGTCAACTACGCCTGCGCGATCTGGGCGGCGTGATTATCATCGACTTTATCGACATGCACGATCTGACGCACCGCCGCCAGGTGGAAAAGACCCTGCGCGACGCGATGAAAAACGACCGCGCCAAGGCCAAGCCGCTCAAAATCAGCGCACTGGGCCTGCTCGAAATGACCCGCCAGCGAATCCGCCCGTCGTTGCGCGACAGCATGTACAGCCGCTGCGCCTTGTGCGACGGGACGGGCCTGATCAAGTCTCCCGAATCGCAATCGCTCCAGGTGATGCGAGCTTTGCAGCGAGCAACGTCCAATACGAACGTCGCTCGCGTGGTGGTCGCCGTCACTCCGATGGCCGCCCATCACCTGACCAATTTCCAGCGGGCTCAAATCAGCCAGCTCGAAACGCATTCCGGTAAAACCATCGTCATAGAGGCAAATCCGGATCTGTCGGGCGAGGAAATGACTGTCCACTGCACCAACTCGCGTGGCAGCAAGGTCGCCTGGGACACGGATATTACCAAGACCGGCAAACCCCGCATCGAAACCACCGACATCGAGGATGTGATCAAGGGCGTCAAGACCACCGAGACCACTCAGGCCAAAACCGACGAGAAGACCCCTGAAGGAGAGCAAGACTCAACCGCTAAAAAGTCTCGCAGACGCGGGCGACGAGGCGGCCGAAAACATAAGAAATCAACCGCCGAGACAAACGGCGAAGCCCCCGCAGCCGAGGCAACAGCGCCGGTCGAAGCAAATACACCGGCCGCAATGCCCGATATGCCAGAAACGCCCGAGACTGAACAAGCTGAAACCGCGGCCGAAGATGCGCCGGCCAAAAAGTCTCGCCGACGCGGGCGACGAGGCGGCCGAAAGCACAAAAATACTGAAGCTCAATCCGACTCGGCCGCGCCTTCGGACCAGACGCCTGGCGAAACCGCAGCCCCGCAGCCCGCTGCTGCCGAAACTGAAACACCGGCCGAAGCAACAGAGACGGAACAAGCTGAACCTGCGGGCGAACAGGCACCGGCCGAAGATGCGCCGGTCAAAAAGTCTCGCCGACGCGGGCGACGAGGCGGCCGAAAGCACAAAAAACCTTCCGCCGAGACAAACGGTGAAGCCCCCGCAGCCGAAGCAAACAGCGGCCTCCCCGCAGCTGAGGCAACAGTGCAGGCCGAAATGCCCGCTACGCCCGAGACGGAGCAAGCCGAACCTGCAGCCGATGAGGCGCCGGCTAAAAAGTCTCGCCGACGCGGACGACGAGGCGGACGAAGGCACAAAAATACTGAAGCTCAACCCGACTCGGCCGCGCCTTCGGACCAGACGCCTGGCGAAACCGCCGCCCCGCAGCCCGCTGCTGCCGAAAACAAAGAGCGTGATGCTGAGAAGTCAGCCAAAAAGTCCATGAAAGCCGCTGCGCCAACCAAAAAGGTAGCCGC
>SDBT01007904.1_pt1 | contig 17455 bp, 19 predicted proteins | sample 2277101 | NCBI WGS metagenome assembly SDBT01 (sample SAMN10404973, study PRJNA504765) | marine sediment metagenome | isolation source: marine sediment core GS10_PC15, 103 cmbsf | place: Arctic Ocean: Southern Knipovich Ridge | collected 2010 | reverse complement strand
ATGGCCAAAAAATCTTCAGTAAAAAGAGATCAGGAACCCGCTAAAGACGGACCTCCTTCTGGTGGCAAAAAAGTTGGTTATCGAACACCCAAGAGTTTCAAGCGTCAAACTTTTCGCCGCAATCCCGCTCTTACTACTCAAAGACCCCGAAGCTTAGGAGGCCATCAATGATTTCCGCTTTAAACAGAAAGCCCGATAACACTATCGAGCTAACCATCACTATTCCTAAAAAAAGAGTGGCCAGTGCTTATGAAAAAGTTCTTGATCAATTCATTAAACAAACAATAGTTAAAGGTTTCCGTAAAGGCAAAGCGCCGCGAAAAAAAGTTGAAGAAGAAGTTGGCAAAACTAAGATTAATGAAGAAACATTGAAGGCTTTGATTTCTGAAGTTTATCTTGAAACTGTCAAAGAACAAAAGGTTAAGCCAATTATCAATCCTCAAATTAGCGTTATCTCTTTAGAAAAAGGTAAAGACTGGCAAATCAAAGCAGTTACTTGTGAATTGCCTAAAATTGATCTAGGCGATTACAAGAGTGAAATTAAAAAAGCTTCAGCTTCAGAAAAAATCTGGGTTCCCGGTAAAGATAAAGAGGAAGAGACTAAAGAAAAAGAATCTGAACGTTTGAAAAAAGTTTTCCAGATTCTTATTAAAACCGTTAAGCTCCAGGTGCCGGAATTACTCATTCAAGATGAAACGAATCGTATGCTCTCTCGTTTAATTGATCAAACCGGACGTTTGGGGATGACAGTGGAGCAATATGCTGGTTCAGTTAATAAAACTACCGACCAACTTCGTCAGGAATATCGTCAACAGGCAGAAGAATCACTGAAGCTGGAATTAATTCTCTCTGCTATTGCTGATAAAGAGAACGTTGAAGTCAGTGACGAAGAGGTGCAAAAGATGATTGCCGTTGCTCCAGATGAAAAGACCAAGAAAACCATGGAAACTCCAGCTCAACGCGCCTATATTCGCCAACTTCTCAGAAAGAGAAAAGTAATTGACAATCTTACTAAGCTATAGTAAGATTAACCAAGTTCTGCCCTCTTAAATGAACAAAACACAGACAAAAAAGAAAAGGTCAGTGATTACTGATAATTTTCTGGAAGCTCTCCGAGGAACAGGGACCAATGTGGCTGAATCTGTAGCTCGTGATCTCCTGGGTGGAACAGCTAATACAGCTATTGATCAGCTTACAGGCAGAAAAAGAAGCGGAACACTCCAATCCAACGAAACTCTTGATCTTGAAGCTCTTCAAAAACAAGAAAATCTTCATAAACAATTAAATCGGGAGTTCTTTCAAATCCGCCAGGAAGAAAGGCTTGTTTTCAAGCAGACAGAACAAAAAACCCAACTTGAGATAAAAGCAATTCAAGAAGAATTAAAGAATTTGGTTGAGTCAACCAAAAACCTGGTTAAAGAAGTAGAAATAGCTGCTAAAGCAGAACCGGTTGCCCCGGGAGTTTATCATTTTAACTTTTTTGAAAGATTAAGACAGGCTATTATTCTCTTTAAGAAAAGAATTGAAGAATCAGCAGATTGGCTTTCTCTTTTTAATCAACGGTCCAAGAAAAAAGGCTACTACTGGACCCAGGTAAAAAAATCCGGTACCAAATTCATGCTTTCTCAAGAACGTTACATGGCAACGCAGGCTGGCTAATAGATCAGTTGAATAGCCATAAAAGCTTGCTCCTTTTTTCCAAATTTAGTAGAATAAAGCATAGCTTGCTTCTCGCAAGCTCAAAACAGTATTTCCTGGGCTCGTAGCTCAGCTGGTTAGAGTGTTCGCTTGACATGCGAAAGGTCGTGCGTTCGAGTCGCACCGAGCCCACTATGAAAATTGATCCAAAAAGCAATTATCTTTCTATTTTTTTAAAAAGTGTTGTTGGCGGTATTGGCTGGGCAGTAGGGGCTACTCTTGGTTTTGCCCTGCTTATTTATCTCATTAGTTTGCTTTTTAACCAACTAGGCGGTTTGCCTTTGATAGGGGATTGGTTTGGAAATTTGATTGAAGTTACTAACCAGGCTTCTGAAGCAAGAAAGGTTTTACCAAAATAATTGATAATTATGATAAACAAAGACTTAGAAAAAACGAGACATAGCTGCAGCCATGTTCTGGCAACTGCAGTTCTGAAACTTTTTCCTCAAGTAAAATTTACTATTGGACCAGCCATTGAAAACGGCTTTTACTATGATTTTGATTTTGGCAAGAAAAAAATTGCAGAGAATGATTTGGGAAAAATCTCCGCTAAAATGATTCAAATCATTGAATCAAAAGAAACTTTTAAAAAAGAAGAGGTTTCTATTAAAAAAGCCAAAGAGATTTTTAAAAACCAGCCTTACAAACTAGAACTGATCGACGATTTAGCTAAAGAGAAAGTCAAAAAAGTTTCTCTTTACAAAAATGGTGATTTTGTTGATCTCTGCCTTGGGCCTCATGTAGCTGATACTTCTCAAGTTGGTCATTTTAAACTTCTTTCCATTGCCGGCGCTTATTGGCGGGGGAGTGAGAAAAATAAAATGCTTACTCGAATTTATGGCACTTGTTTTCCCACTAAAAAAGAATTGGATAAACATCTAAAGCAGCTTGAAGAAGCAAAAGAAAGAGATCATCGGAAATTAAATAATATCTTAAAGCTTTATCAACTTGCCGATGATTTGGGCCAAGGATTAGCTATTTTACTGCCAAACGGAGCAATTATTGCTGAAGAATTAGAAAAATGGGCCAAGGAGACAGAGGAAAAATGGGGCTATGTTCGAGTTCTTACTCCTCATATTGCTAAAGAGGAATTATTTAAGAAAACCGGCCATATTCCTTATTATGCTGACCATATGTTTCCACCCATGAGAATGGAAGAAAAGGATAAAAAGGAAAAAGGTGTTTATTATCTCAAGCCAATGAATTGTTCAATGCATAGTTTAGTTTTTAAATCTGAACCAAGAAGCTATCGCGACTTGCCTTTGCGGATCGCTGAATATGGTACTGTTTACCGGTACGAACAATCTGGCGAGCTTCACGGTTTGATGAGAGTTCGCGGACCAATTCATCAAAACGATGCTCATATCTTTTGTACTGAAGCTCAAGCAGAAAAAGAGTTTCAAAAAGTAATGGAGCTTCATAAATACTATTATGATGTTTTAGGGTTATCCGAAGAAGATTATTTTCTTTCTTTTGCTACCAGAGATAAAAAGAATAAAGAAAAGTTTCTTGGTGACGATAAAATGTGGGAAAAAGCTGAAAAAATTACCCTTGATTATATTAAAAAGTCCAAAATTCCTTATCAGCTAGAAGAAGGAGGAGCCGCTTTCTATGGTCCAAAAATTGACTTTAACATCAGAACTGTAACCGGAAAAGTCTTTTCTGCTTCTACCAATCAGATTGATTTTTTCATCCCTCAAGCTTTTGGTCTGAAATATACTGATAAGGACGGTAAAGAAAAAGTTCCGGTTTGCATTCATCGCGCTCCTTTAGGGTCTCATGTCCGATTCGTTGCCTTTCTGACTGAACAATATGGCGGCGCTTTCCCTGTCTGGCTTTCACCGGTTCAAGTGATTGTTATTCCTATTACTGACAAGCATAATCAATATAGTCAAAAAATTGTTGACCAATTTAAAGAAGAAGGTATCCGAGTCAAATTTGATGATCGAAACCAAACCACTTCCGCTAAAATCCGCAATGCCGAAATTCAAAAAATTCCTTATATCCTTGTAATCGGGGATAAGGAAATCAAAGCTAAAGCAGTTAATGTCCGAGCAAGGGGCGAAAAAATAATTGGACTTATGGCTATCTCCAAATTCATTAACCTCATTAAAGAAGATATTGCCAAGAAAAGGCAAATTTGCTAAAATTCAGAAGAAAGTTGAGAAAAAAATTTTACCGAATTAACCATTATATTCAGGCAAGAGAAGTTAGGGTTGTTGATGAAGAGGGAAAGCAAGTTGGGGTTTTGACAACTGAAAAGGCACTCAAACAAGCCCAGGAAAAAGGGCTTGATTTGGTTGAAGTCGCCCCTAACGCTAAACCGCCGGTTTGCAAGATCATTGACTTTAAGAAATTTAGATTTCTGGAAGCAAGAAAACAAAAAGAAGAGAAAAAGAAAACTAAAAAAGTTGGTTTAAAGGAAGTTAAGTTCGGACCCTTTATTGCAGAAAATGATTTTAATTTTAGATTAAAAAGGGCTGAAGAATTTCTTAAGGAAGGCAATAAAGTCAAAATCGCGGTTTTTTTCAGAGGTCGGCAGATTACAAAAAAAGATTTCGGTTATCGGCTGTTGGAAAAGGCTTTGGAAAGATTAAAACCTTTTTCAGAAATAGACTTTAGTCCCAAATTTGTCGGTCGGAGATTAGAAATGACGCTCAGACCTGCCAAAGGAGTTAAAAGTGGCAAAGAAAAAAAAGAAAGTAAAACAAAAAATTAGGAAGTCCGTTGCCAAAAGATTTAAGGTCACCAAAACTGGCAAGGTTCTTCGTCGTGGTTCTCATATCCGTCATTTAAGAAGAAAAAAGAAAAAGAAACAAATCAGGGCCCAGAAAATACCCAAAGAAGTTAAAGGAGCTTGGAAAAAGAAAATTAAGAAATTACTAGCCAAATAGAAAAACTATTTAAATAAATATCTAAGCAAAATAAATGAGAGTTAAAACAGGCACTACCAGAAGAAAAAGACATAAAAAGGTTTTGAAAAGAACCAAAGGTTTTCGAATGACTAAAGGCAGGCTCTACAAAGTTTCTAAAGAAGCTGATCTTCACGCTGGTCACTATGCCTTCGTGGGTAGAAAATTAAGAAAAAGAGATTTTAGAAAGCTCTGGATTATTCGTATCAATGCCGCTCTAACTCCTTACAAAATTTCTTATTCCAAATTCATTAACGGTTTGAAAAAAGCAAAGATTGAACTCAATCGCAAGATTTTGGCTGATTTAGCTACTTCTGATCCAGGGGTTTTTGAAAAAATCGTTAAAAAAGCAAAGCCTGAATAATAAAATCTTCTATTCCTAATCACTCTTTCTTTGCTTCTGATTATTTATTATCTATTGTTATGCGAGGATTAATTTTTTTCCTTGATAAATACTATGGGCCATGCTAGAATCATTCTTAGTCGCACTTGAACAATTTCAAAACAAAGTCACTCAAAAGGAGTTAGTCATGGAAGTCTTTTTTGTTGTGTTTGTACTGGCAGTTGTAGCAGGATTAACTATGGGAAGTTTGAAAATGGAGTCCTCCATCTTTCAGTCTTTAGTTAGGTTCTGCATTATCTTTTTGCTTATTCTGCAAACGGGGTATTTCTACTTCTGTTCCGTCAGGTTCAACAGCCTGAGAAAGCAATTGCAGAATCTGGAAGAAAAGATGGAGAAAAAAGGAAAAAAGGAGAAATAGCTTTCTTTTGAAAAAAAGAAGAGGAGAAAAAATGTTTTCCAGGATAATTAAAAAAAGCGCAGTGAGAGCAATAGAATTCTTCGCAATTGCAATTGTGGCCACAATCACCTGGCTTTTCTTAAGAGACAAGATTGATGAGCCTGGACTTAACCTGATTGTATTTGGCTGCGTTGCAATTCTGTACATAATCTGCGAATTTTTTATTTTGCCGATGATTAGCTGGCAATTTCCAGAATTCGAAGATTGGACATAGAAGTTCAGAAGTGCGATCAAAAGCCCGGTTGGAATAATTCCAACTCCCTAAGGGGATAACCAAGAGGCTTTTTTTTCTTGACAATTATTCTAAGTTTTTCTATACTTCAGCTAATGCAAGTTCCAACCAAAACTCAAACAGCAAGTTTTAGATTTTTTAACCTTTAGCTGTCCTTGGGGAGGTTGGATTTTGTTTTTTAAGAACTAATCAGTCATTCAGAATCACTCTCCCCAGAGGAGAGTTTTTTTGTTACCATAAAAGCATGGATTCTAACCGTATTCAAAATCTCAAAAACCAAGCTATTTCTTCGATCCTTGAAGCAAAATCTGATCAGGAATTGGAAAGACTGCGGATTGCCTATCTGGGCAGAAAGGGAGAACTTACTCAATTGCTAAAAAAACTTTCTTCTCTTAGTCCTTCAGAAAGAAAGGAAATGGGGCGTTTAGCTAATGATGCCAAAAGGGCTGTCAAAGAAGCCCTTGAGGAAGCAAGAAAAGTAAAAAGAATTGATTTCGACAAAGAATGGCTTGATGTTACTGCCCCAGGCAAAAAACCTTCTTTAGGCCATCTTCATTTGATTACTGAGGCAATTGAAGAAATCACCACTATTTTTGAAAGAATTGGCTTTACCCGCGTTGCTTATCCGGAAGTGGAATGGGATTGGTATGCTTTCGGAGGTTTAAACATGCCCAAAAATCACCCCGCTCGGGATGAATGGGAAACTCTTTATATTGACAATCTTAAACACAATCGCTTCGGCCGAGCCGTTCTTACTCCCCACACTTCATCAGGTCAGTTAAGGGAAATGAAACAACGTAAACCGCCAATCAGAATGCTGAATATTGCCAAATGCTATCGCCGTCAATCCGATGTTTCCCATGCCCCCATGTTTTATCAGTTTGAAACTTTGGTGATTGATAAAAAGATTAATATCGCTCATTTGAAAGGCACTCTTGATTATTTTGCCCAGCAATATTTTGGCAAAAACAGAAAAACCCGAATCCGACCTTTTCATTTTCAATTCACCGAACCTTCATTTGAAGTTGATATCTCTTGTATTGTCTGCGGAGGGCGGAGCTGTCAAGTGTGTAAGGAGGGCTGGCTTGAACTGGGTGGAGCAGGCATGGTTCACCCCACAGTTTTGAAAAATGGGGGAATAGACCCGGAAAAATATTCTGGTTTTGCTTCCGGGTTTGGCGTTGAAAGAGTAATGATGATGAAACACGGCATTGATGATATTCGCTTACTCTTTAGTAATGATTTGAGGTTTTTAAAACAGTTCTAATGAATATTTTAATTCCTGATTCCTGGCTTAGAGAATCTCTTAAAACTAAGGCAACAGCAAAACAAATTGCCAAATACCTTTCTTTATGCAGTCAATCAGTCGAAAAAGTAATTAAGAAAGGCAATGATTTTATTTATGATATTGAAATCACTACCAATCGGCCTGATTGTCTTTCGATTTACGGCATTGCCAGGGAATTGAGGGCAGTTCTACCTCAGTTCAAAATTCCAGCAAAATTAAAAGAAACCAAGGTTGGAAGAAGAGAATTCCCCTTGATTAAAAAGAGCCTTTCTCTGAAAGTTAAAATTATTAAAACTTCTCTTTGTCCTCGTTTTACCGCACTTATCTTTGATAATGTTACCGTCAAGCCTTCACCTAGAGTTGTCCAAGAGCGTTTAGAAAAAATCGGCATTAGAGCTTTAAACAATGTCATTGATATTTCCAATTATCTTATGCTGGAATTAGGCCAGCCGATGCATGTTTTTGATTACGATAAAATCAAAAAGGCAAAAATGATTCTTCGGGAAGCAAGAAAAGGTGAAAAAATAGTTACTCTTGATAGTCAAACAAGAAACTTGCCCCAGGGAGCGATTGTTATTGAAGATGGCAGTAATCATCTTATTGATCTTTGTGGAATTATGGGCGGAGCTAATTCTGAAGTAGATCAAAAAACAAAGCGGGTTCTTTTGTTTGTTCAAACTTATAATCCTTTGAAAATTCGCCAGGCCTGCCAGGCTTTGGGATTTCGAACTGAAGCTTCTTCTCGCTTTGAAAAAGGGGTTGATCCCGAAGGAGTTATTCCGGCTATGAAAAAAGCCATGGTAATGTTCGAAAAAAACTGTAATGCAAGAGTAGCCAGCAAGATTATTGATATTTATCCTCATCCACTTAAAACTAAAACAGTTACGCTTAAGTTTAGCCAAATAAAAAGATTAATCGGTGTAGAAATTCCTAGGAAAGAAATTATCAGAATTTTAAAATCACTTGGCTTCTTGCCGGTAGCTACTAGCCAATCTCAAGTTACTTTTTCTGTTCCTTTTTGGCGTTATAATGATGTTAGTATTCCTGAAGATTTAATTGAAGAAATTGCCCGAATTTACGGCTACCACCGTCTTCCCAGCCATTTGCCTTCAGGAGAAATTCCTCTTCAAATTAAAGATCTTGTTCTTGAAAAAGAAAGGGAAATCAAAAAAAGCCTTAAAGATTGGGGTTTAACAGAAACCATGAGTTATTCTATGGTTAGTCAAGAACAGCTGAAAAAAGCAGGGATTAATCCTCAAGAATGTCTTAAGATAAGCAATCCTTTAAGCGAAGATCTTGCTTATATGAGACCCTCTTTGATTCCTTCTTTATTAACAGCTGTTTTAGAAAACAATCAAGAAAAAATGGCTATCTTTGAACTGGCTAATATTTATCTTCTTCAAGGCAATAACAAATTGCCTGATGAAATCCCTATGTTCTCTGGCTTGTTCACCGGCAGCAAATTCTATCAGGCTAAGGGAATTGTAGAAGCAATCCTTAAAACCATGGGTATTGAGAATTATTCTTTTGACCCTTATCAATTAAAGAAAACCTTCTACGGCAAGGTTTTTCATTCCAGCAGAACCGCAGAAATAATGCTCAAAGACAATTCTTTGGGAGTAATAGGGGAAATTAATCCTCTGGTCCTAAATAAATTTGGGATTGAAAAAAGAATAGTTGTTTTTGATCTTGACTTTAAAGAACTCGTCAAACATACCTCTAAATTAAAAACCTATCGCCCGATTCCCAAGTATCCTGCTATTGTTGAGGATCTTGCTTTTACTGTTCCTTTCAAAACTTTGGCGGGGGAGATGCTAGCGGAAATTAAGAAAGTCAATCAATTAATTGTGGCGGTAGAATTATTTGACACTTACAAAAGCACACGCACTTTCAGGATTACTTATCAAAATCCAAGAAAAACTCTAACTGATAAAGGAGTAAAAAAGATAAGAGGAAAAATCATTAAAAAAGTCAGGGAGAAATTCCAAGCGAAACTAAAAAGAAACTAATATCTTTTTTTTCCTCTTGTTTTTGTTCGTTTTGGCTTTCTACTTTTTACCATTCTTGAATATTTTTTCTTTCTCGCTTGCTTCATACCTTTTTCGCAAATCTTAGCCAAAGGAGTCATTCCATTTTTATCTTCTTCAATCATTTGGCTGTAAAGAAAAGGCCTATTTTGTTCCAGAGAATCGACAAGATTTCCAAGAAGCTTATCTCTATCTTTCAAATCAATCAGGCCCAAGCCAAAATTTTTCCAAACCGATCTTATGTCTGGCTCAATTTCTCTTATCGCTTCTTCAATACCCTCATCACGAATCCTAGCCAAAGGAATCACTCCATTTTCATTTTTTGTAATTAATTGTTTGTAAAGAGAGGGGCTACTTTGTTCTAAAGGATCAAGGATTTTTCTAATAAGACTATTTCTTTCCTCTACTAAGCTAATCGAACCCAAACTAAAATTTTTCCAAATTAATCTTATTTCTAACTCAATTTCTTCTCTTAAAATAGGTTCTGTTGGAGCTAATTCTTCTTTTGTCACCCAAAAACTTCTTTCTGGGCAGAAATGATCTAGGAACGATTTATTGATTTAAGATTATACTTCGGCACTTCGTTGGCCTCGATAGTTCTTTTCTGAATTATAGCACACTCTTCAAATGGGAGTTAGGGCTGAAATTAAGGCTGGGTTATGATGGAGTAGGGACAGGCATCGGAGTCGGTGTGGGTGTTGGTGTTGGAGAAGGTTCCCAATCCCAAGGAACCTCAACTCCTATCTTTATTTCTCTTTCACTAGTCTTGCCCTTTTCATCTCTAGCTTTGACTTTAATTGTATAAGTTCCTTTTTCTAGGGTAAAAATCTTGTCAAAGCGACTGCTGTTTTCGATAGTTTCTTTAAGACTGCCATCGATAAAGATTTCAATTTTCTCGAGTTTGTTTGGAGCGATTACTTTGCCTTTAACCTGAACTTCATTACTGTCAATTTGGGATTCATTGCCTGGTTTCTCAACAGTAATTTCTATTTCTTCTACGTCACCACAATATTCTGTGGGCGGATGATAACGCCAATCTCCTTGACCGTCGAGCCATTGGTTAATCCCTTCCTGCCAGCGATTAATTTCATCAGTAGAAAATGGGTCATCTTCTTTTAAGATGAAATGCTCTTTGCTTTCGTAATCACCTCTGGCTATTTGAGCCGGAGTGGCTAATTTATCCTGGCCACGACAAAGTTTGAGATTAGCATGAACCGGGTCTTCGCCGCTAGGTTCAGTCCCTTGAACAAAATATTCTACTCGTGAAGGAAAATTATCATGGCTTCGGTAGCCGGAAAAAACATCCACTTCCGCTGTTACTATGCCTGCGGGAACAGAAAAACCAAAACTCGGCTTGTCTTTTAAGGCGGCTAAAATAATTCGCCGCCAAATTGGCGAAGCACCGGAAACTCCAGAAGCTACTTTTTTCATTGGCGTATTATCATTATTGCCTACCCAAACACCAGCCACTACTTGAGGTGTCCAACCGATTGCCCAGTTATCTCGTTTATCGTTGGTTGTTCCGGTTTTTACTGCTACTGCTCTTCCGGAAATAGCCAAAGCACTATGGGCCCCAAAGGTAATCAAGCGAGCATTATTGTCTGATAAAATATCAGAGATGATGAAAGCTTCTTCTTCGCTTAAAACCCGAGAACCGGAAATCGGTTTAAATTCATCAAGAATATGTCCTTCATTGTCTTCAATTTTAAGAATAGCAATTGGCTCTACTCTTAAGCCGCCATTGGCAAAAACAGAATAGGCTTGAGCCAGTTCAAGCAAACGAACTTCACCGCCCCCTAAAGTCACAGAAAGCCCCAAACGACGTAGATTTTCTTTTGTTGGCTCTAAGCTTGATAAACCCATTTCATAAGCGGTTGTCAACATGTTTTTCAAGCCAATCTTTGCCAACATTTTGACTGCCGGAACGTTGATGGAGCTTCCCAGAGCATGCCGCATTTGCAAGGGCCCATGAAATTCACCGTCATAATTAACCGGCTTATAATCCGGCAAGCCTTGACCACCAGGAAAAACGGTTTGAGTATCCATTAATAAAGTTGAAGCAGTATAGCCATTTTTTAGAGCCGTAGCATAAGTTACCGGTTTAATAGCAGAACCAGGCTGGCGCAGTGAGAGGGTAACATTAACTTTGCCGTCGTAATCCGGATCATTGTAATTCTTGGAGCCAACCATAGCTAAAATCTCGCCGGTTTTAGGATCGATAACAATCGCTGCCCCGTTAGTGATGTGAAGGTATTCAACTTTTTCAATTTCTTCAGTAACCGCTGCTTGCACTTCTTCTTGAAGGCTGTAATCTAGAGTAGTGGTTACTTTCAACCCACCCTGTTCTACTACTCGCTGGCCATAACGTTCTTCAAGCTTTTTCTTAACATACATAACAAAGTGAGGGGCTTTAAAATTTATGCCTTCGGAGGCAAATTCAACTTCTTTAAGCTGTTTGAGGACTGCTTTTTCTTGATCTTTAGTAATGTAGTCATCTTCCCGCATACGACGAAGAACTGTTTCTGTTCGACCGATATAGGCTTTGGGATCATCACCAAAAGGAGAGTAAGCTGATGGTCGTTGGGGAAGACCTGCCAAAATGGCGGATTCAACTAAATTTAACTCAGAAACTGACTTATCAAAGTAAGTTTCAGCTGCTGCTTCTACTCCCCAGGCAGTGCCGCCATAAGGAGCTTCATTAAGATACATTTGAACAATTTCGTCTTTGGAATAACGGCTTTCTATCTGAACAGCTAAGATAAATTCTTTAATCTTCCGAGGCAATGTTCTTTGGGGAGTCAAAAGAACATTCTTCACCAACTGCTGGGTTAAGGTCGAACCTCCTTGAAGACGACGATGGACAATAATGTTAAAAAGGGCACGAAAAATTCCCGTGGGATCAAAACCCTTGTGTTTGTAAAAATTCTTGTCTTCAATCGCAATTGTAGCGTTTTTCAAATGTTCGGGAATTTTATCAAGCGAAACTGGAGTTCTCCGCTGGTCAGCAAAAACATCATAAAGAAGAATATCGTTGCGATCATAAATTTTCGTGGAAAAACCCTCGTGGCGGATAATCTTGTCCGGCTGAGGCAAATCCTTAGCGTAAAAAGCGAACAAAATAGCGGTAAAAATGATTAAACCCAAGAAACCAGCGAAACCAAAAACTGATAATTTCGAAGCCAAAGCGGCTTTACCCGTTTTTCTAAAACGGCGATAAGATTTTATCTTTCTGATTCTTCTGCGCCAGGCTCGCTGCCAACTCATGAAATAATTCTAACAAAAAAGCATTGTTTATGCTAATATTGAAGGGATATGGACAAAATCAACGAGGCTTTAACTAGGGGAGTAGAGAAAATTTATCCTTCTAAAGAAGCATTGGAAAAAGTTCTTCGTTCCAAAAAAAAGATAAAGATTTACCAAGGTTTTGATCCATCAATGCCCAATCTTCATTTGGGAAATATGGTGGGTGTTCTCAAACTAAAACAATTCCAAAATCTTGATCATGAGGTTATTTTTTTGGTGGGGGATTTTACCGGTATGATTGGTGATCCCACCGATAAAACTGCTGCAAGACCCCAGTTAACTAGAAAGCAAGTTCTGGCTAATTGTGAAAATTGGAAAGCACAAGCGGGAAAAATTTTAGATTTTGGCGGTAAAAATCCAGCTAAATTACTTTTCAATAGCCAATGGCTCTCAAAACTTTCTTTTGAGGAATTATTAAGACTATCTCATCATTTAACTTACCAGCAAATAATCAAACGAGATATGTTTAGAAAAAGACAAAAACAGGAAAAAGACATTCACCTTCACGAGTTTCTCTATCCATTAATGCAAGCCTACGATTCAATTGCTATGGACGTTGATCTTGAAATTGGCGGTTCTGATCAGATGTTTAATATGCTCGTTGGCAGGGATTTAATGCGCAAAGTAAAAGGGAAAGAAAAATTTGTCCTAACCACTAAACTGCTAGTTGACGCTAAGGGAGAAAAAGTAGGCAAGACTGCTGGTAATGCTCTTTTTCTCAACGCTTCCGCTAGTGATATGTACGGCGGTATTATGTCATTTCCTGATGAAGCTATCATTCCTGGTTTCGAACTATTAACCCAAGTTCCACTTCAATCAATTAAAGAGCATAAAAAAGCGCTTCAAAAAAAAGAAGCAAAACCCATGCGTCTGAAAAAACAACTTGCTTTTGAAATCGTCAAAATGTACCATTCAGAAAAAGATGCAAAAAATGCGGGAAAAGAATTTGAAAAAGTTTTTCAAAAAAAAGAACAGCCAGAAAAAATATCAAGTCATCAGGTAAAAAAGAAAAAATGTAATTTAGTTGATCTTTTGATTGAATGCAAACTTGTCTCTTCAAGAGGCGAAGCTAAGCGGCTAATTAAACAAGGCGGAGTAGATATTGATGGTTCAGTAACCACTGATTGCCAATTGTTAATTGTTGTTAAAAATGGAATGGTAATTCGCTGTGGAAAAAGAAAATTCGTTAAAATTAAAGCAGGTAATACCTAGAAAGGAAAAATAAAATGAGACTTTCTAAAAAACAAAAAAAACTCTGGGTGGTAATTGTCGCCATTGCTTCTTTTGGCCTGCTTTTAACTTCTATAATGCCCATCTTGTATTCTCTTTTAAGGTAAATGACTTTAGGAACTCCAGTTGAAAGACTTTCTCTGATTGGCCCAGCTTATGCGAAACGACTAAAAAAGTTAAATATTACCACGGTTGAAGATTTGCTTTATCATTTTCCATTTCGCTATATTGATTACACTTTGGTTTCGCCCATTACCAAACTTCAAGCAGGCGAAACGGTAAGTATTAGAGGAGAAATTGTTTCTATTAAAAACGAATACACTCGCCGAGGGCGGGGAATTCAAAAAGCAGTTGTTGCCGATAAAACAGGAGAAATTCAAGCGGTTTGGTTTAACCAACCTTTTTTAGCTAGGACACTCTCTCCCGGAAAAAAGGTTGGTCTTTCCGGAAAAGTTAATTGGTTTGGCCGCCAACTGGTTCTCATTTCACCTGAATATGAAATTTTGGGCAGGACGGGACAAAAACCAATCCACACTGCCAGATTGGTCCCCATCTATCATGAAACTTCTGGCCTTTCCTCCAAATGGCTTCGATCAAGAATCGCCCCTTTAATAAAAATGTTCGTTCCGGGATTAAAAGAGTTTTTTCCTCCCCAAATTATTAAAAAACACGAACTGGTTAAGCTAAATCAAGCCTTAGAAGATATTCATTTTCCCCAAAGCCAAGAAAAAGCCCAGCAAGCTCGAAACCGATTTGCTTTTGAAGAACTATTCTTTCTTCAACTGGCAGTTTTAAAAAGAAAGAAAAACTGGCAAAAGCACAAACTTGCCTTCAAATTTTATCTTAATCAGGAAAAAATTCTTAATTTTACCGCTGGGCTACCTTTTGAATTGACCAAAGCACAAAAAAGAGTTCTCAAAGAAATTTTTGCTGATTTAAGAGAAAAGAAGCCCATGAATCGTCTGCTTGAAGGTGATGTTGGCAGCGGCAAAACAGTCGTCGCCGCCGCCGCTATCTACCTGGCCTACCTTAATGATAGTCAATCCGCTCTTATGGCTCCAACTGAAATTCTAACTAACCAGCATTATCAAACCCTTAATCAAATTCTCTCTCCATTAGGAGTCAAAGTTGGTTTTTTAACTTCATCGTCAAGAAAAATCCAGACTGATTTTGATTGTTTGGTTGGCACTCATGCGTTGATTCATAAACGAGCTCAATTTAAGAAATTAGGTTTGGTTGTTATTGATGAACAACATCGCTTTGGCGTCGAACAAAGAGGAAAACTAATCAAAAAAAGTCAAACTCCTCACATTTTGACTATGACTGCTACGCCTATTCCGAGAACAATTGCCCTAACTCTTTATGGAGATCTGGATCTTTCTGTTCTCGATGAAATGCCTCCGGGAAGACAAAAAATCAAAACATGGGTAGTTCCGCCCCAAAAACGAACCGCTGCCTATCAATGGTTAAGAAAACAAATCAAGGGCAAAAAAGATCAAGCTTTTATTGTTTGTCCTTTAATCGAAGAATCAGAACATGAAACTATGCAGTCTGTTAAAGCAGTTATTACTGAAAAAGAAAAACTGGCTAAAGACGTTTTTCCAGATATGAAATTGGGATTGCTTCACGGCCGATTAAAAAGTAAAGAAAAAGATAGGGTTTTAACCCGCTTTAGGCAAGGCAAGATTGATATTTTAGTTTCAACACCGGTAGTTGAAGTCGGTATTGACATTCCTGGGGCAACAGTAATGATTATTGAAGCGGCCGAGCGCTTCGGCTTAGCTCAGCTGCATCAGTTGCGAGGCAGAGTAGGTCGAAGCGGCCAACAAGCTTACTGTCTTCTTTTTAGTCAAACGCCAAGCGGAAAATCACTCAAAAGACTTAAGGCATTGGAAAAAACCACCATTGGTTCCAAACTTGCAGAGCTAGACTTAAAGATGAGAGGTCCCGGAGAAATCTATGGCACTCAACAGCACGGTTTTCACAATTTCCGCATAGCTTCTTTTTCTGATCTAGACATGATTAAGAAAACCCGTCAAGCCGCTAAAGACATTGCTCATAAGGAAAAACAATATCCTAGCTTGCAAGCTAGGCTCAAACAGTATACAATTAAAGCTATCGAACAGGGCTAAAATAAACAAAACGAAACCATGGGAGCTTTACCAAAAAGAAGGATTTCAACCAGAAGGAAGGGCAAAAGAAGAAGGGCTATTAAGCTTAACGTGCCTAAAACAATAACCTGCGCTAATTGTGGCCAGCTAAGGAAATCGCATCAAACTTGTCCATCCTGTGGCTACTACAAAGGCAAAGAAGTCTTTAAAATCAAAGTTAAAAAAGAAAAAAAGTCCGCTAAAGACAAAGAAAAGCAATCTTCATGAAAACATCTGACGACCCCCGGCATGTAAAAAGACAGAAAGCAACTAAAGCGCTTTTTCGTTGGAGTTTCCGATCTGAACAAGAAATTGAAGATAAATTGGCTCTTCAAGTTCTTTCTTATCAAAAAAAGATTGACAAAAAAATCACCGAATCAGCTCCCGAATGGCCTATTAAGCAAATTAATCGTGTTGACCTGGCTATTCTTCGTTTGGCAATCTATGAATTAACGATTATCAAGAAAGAACCGCCAAAAGTCATTATTGACGAAGCAGTTGAACTGGCGAAAGAATTCGGTAGTGAAAAAAGCTCTAGTTTTGTCAATGGTGTTTTGGGAACAGTATTGAAAAAATGAAAAATTTAGATCAATTACAAAAGCGTCTTGGGGCAAATTTTAATAATTTGAAATTGTTAGCCCAGGCATTGGTTCATCGTTCTTATCTCAATGAAGCTACTGGCCAGAGACTGGAGTCTAATGAAAGGCTAGAGTTTCTTGGCGACGCAGTCCTTTCTTTTATTGTTTCCAGTTGGCTTTATCAGGAATTTCCTGATTATGAAGAAGGCCGATTAACCAATCTTCGCTCTAATCTCGTCCGTACCAGCACTCTTGCTCAAACTGCTGATCAATTGGAGATTGGTCAGTATCTTCTAATGAGCCGAGGGGAGAAAAATTCTGGCGGAAAAGAAAACCCCTCTCTTCTTGCCAACAGTCTAGAGGCAATTATTGGAGCAATTTTTCTTGATCAGGGAATTAAAAAAACCGATGATTTTGTCAAAACCAATTTGAAACCTTTCTTGAAGCAGCTACTAGTTAAGGGTGAGTTTAAAGACAGCAAAAGCCTTCTTCAGGAAAAAATTCAAGAAAAAATCAAAGAGTCACCAGTTTACAAAACTCTAAAAGAAAAAGGCCCAGATCACGATAAAATTTTCACTATTGGCGTTTACAGCCAAGGAAAGTTAATCGCTAAGGGAGAAGGTAAAAGTAAGCAAGAAGCAGAAGAAGAAGCAGCTAAACTAGCTCTTGAAAAAACAATCAGTAATCGTTAAAATTTCTTTCACTATGGTTAAAATTAGACTATCACGAACAGGCAAAAGAAACGCTCCTTCCTACCGAATTGTTGTTATGGATTCTCGGACCAAACGCGACGGCCGGATAATTGAAAATCTTGGTTTTTATGATCCTAAAACCAAGCCACAAACAGTTAAATTCAATCGAGAACGACTCGAATACTGGCTTTCGCAGGGAGCTCAAATGACACCAACAATTAAAAAATTGGTTAAAAAAGAATGAAGCGGCTCTTAGAATTCTTGATCCAGTCAATTGTCGACAAGCCCAAGGCAGTAGAAATCAAGAAAAGCCAAAATGAAGGCTTTTCGGAGTATTTGATTAAAGTTGATCCTGAGGATATGAAAATCGTTATTGGCAAAAATGGTCAAACCATTCGCGCCATTCGCACTCTTGCCAAAACCAAGGCAATTAAACAAAGAAAAAGAATTAACATTAAATTAGAAGAAAGTTAATAGATAAAAGGATTTTCTTTCCCACTGCCTACTTCAGGTAAATTCATACTTCCGGGAACAGGTTTATAGAA
>SDBT01007902.1_pt1 | contig 17456 bp, 16 predicted proteins | sample 2277101 | NCBI WGS metagenome assembly SDBT01 (sample SAMN10404973, study PRJNA504765) | marine sediment metagenome | isolation source: marine sediment core GS10_PC15, 103 cmbsf | place: Arctic Ocean: Southern Knipovich Ridge | collected 2010 | reverse complement strand
CGCTGCGACCACGACGATTTCGAAGGAATTACTTGCTTGCGCTCGCGCCGCATATGGAGCGAATCGGGCCTATTGCATTGCGATTGGTGACAATTCCTTTACCTCATGGGAGGACGCCCCTGATTGGCAGAAAGAAAGCCTCTTCAATGGCGTTGCGAGAGCGATAAAGGGGAACACGCCGGAGGAATCCCACGAAAGCTGGCTGGCCCTAAAGGAAGCGGCTGGATGGGTTTACGGCGAAGTAAAAGACCCGGGCAGGAAACAGCATCCCAACATGGTCCCGTATTCGGAGTTGCCCGACGCGCAAAAGGCCAAGGATGATATTTTCATTGCCGTTGCCCGCGCAATGGCGGAGGCGCTGGGACTTTAGAGGTAGCGAATGCCTAACGGCGACAAAGGCACTTGCAAGGACTGTGAATTCTGGACCGAGCCCAAGGCGGACGATTGGTTTCCGATATTGCCTGGAATAGAAATGTGCCACACAAAAAAAGGCTTTTGTTGCAATTTCATGTCTCCGCGCTTCGATACAGAGCCGGAATTTTCGTGTGACGAATACCACATCAAAGTAAACGTATTAGTGATGGGGGTATAATGCCGACGCGACCAAAGAAAACCAGCCCGAAAAAAAGTTAACCAAAGAAAAGCCCCAAGAAAACAAAAGCGGCTTTCCCAATGCTTCAAGGGATAATCGATGACTCAGACCGTGGGGTGAAGAAAATGAACGCTGTAACAAAAGCCATAAGGGAAATTCTCAACCCTCCCAGGAAGAGAAAGAAAAAATAATGTCAACAAAAGCGGAGAAAGAGAAGGCTAGGCGCGAGCGTATTAGAGAAATAAACAGCCCACGCAAAAAATCAAAAAGGACGGTTGACGTAACGCCGCCCAATTTTACCGGACCCACCCTTCCCAGGCCGCAGAGGGCGAGAAAAAATCAGGCCAAGAGGAAGAAATAAGTAATGAAAATAAAGAAGAAGTACTTGGCGTATGGGTATTTGGGTAGCCTTAGCTCTCTTGCTGTATTTCTTTATCACCGGGAGGGACAATTAGACACTCTCCTAATTGTAGTTGCTGTTTTCATTGTATGTCTTGCTCATGTCCATCTTTCTCTATGGCTAACAAAGTAATGCCGACAAAGGCTACAGCCACACACAAGGAACCCGATTGGGGCGAAATATCGAAATTAGCCCACATTAAAATTTCACCTACGCCAAAAATGCTCTATTTTTTTTCGAATCCCACGAAAGATACACCGTGGTTCTGGAATGAAGTTCGTGGGAGAGGAAGGTAATGCCGACAAAAACGAAAGCCGCTCCGCTCCCACGGAAAAAATGGTCAAAAGACGACTTGCGGGAAGAGGCGGCGAAGGCAAAAGTTTCTAATGTCAAAAGCGAAGAGGATGTAATTTTCAAATGGCGTTATGACATGGAAGGTTTTGTCGATGAGATGATAATCGGCCCATACAATGCCGAAACCGGAAAAAATTACGTTCAAAGCGAGCAGCAACGCGAGGGCGCGAGGGCCATACAGCGCCTTTGTCATGAAAAGGAATTAGGAATCAACCGACACATCCTTGGCGTGTCGATAATGAGCGGCAAGGGGACCGGAAAGGATGCTTTCACCTCATGGGCAATCATGTGGTTCATGGTGTGTTTTTCTTATCCGAAGATACCATGTACCTCAGTTTCGGCGGACCAACTCTCGAAAGTGTTGTGGTCAGAGATTTCGAAATGGCTGATGTTCTCCCCCTTAAAATCTCATCTGAAGTTACAGGCCGACCTCTTGTATTGCACTACCATTCCAAAGGAGGCGATAAAGAAAAGATGGTTCGCCTTTCCGAAAGCAGCTAATCCAAAGAACTCGCCGGAAGAACAATTAGAAAATCTTCAAGGAATCCATGAAGTAAATATGCTTCAAGTGGTAGACGAAGGCTCCGGGGTTCTATCCCCCGTCTTCAGGGCGCTTGAGGAGAACATGACCGGCGAAATAAATCTGATATTACTCATCTTCAACCCAAATCGCGCCCGTTGCTACGCCGTGGATACCCAGCAATCAGATTCACACCGTTGGGTATGCCTTAGATGGAACGCGGAAGAGAGCGAACTCGTACAGCCCGCCGTCATTCAAGCGGCCCGTGATAAATACGGCGATAATTACGAAACCGCGAATCCCTATCGAATCCGAATACTCGGCTTGCCGCCGTTGGTGGACGAACAGACTCTAATCCCTTGGGATTGGATTATGGATGCCGTCAACCGGGAAGTATCACCCCTCCCCAATGACCCGGTTGTAAAAGGAGTGGATTGCGGGGCCGGTGGTGACTCCTCCATCATCGCCACGCGAAAAGGCCCTTGGGTGTACCCACTCAAGCGCAACAAAACGGCTGATGCCACGGTCTTGCAGAACTGGATTGGCGCAGACCTTGACGCAGAACCCACCGATTGTTGTCGCATCGACACGATAGGAATCGGCTGGGCGGTAGAGGCCAATGTGCGTGAGAAAAAGGGTGCAATAGTCGAACCGGCAGACGTGCGGCGGCAAGCTGACAATCCGGACAGATTTAAGAACAAACGCGCTGAAATGTTCTGGCGCTTACGGGAAGCATTCGAGAAATCCGCAATCTCCATCCCCGACGACCCGGACCTTATAGAACAGCTAGGCGTAATAAAAGTTATATATCTTCCCGTAATTCAAATTGAAGAAAAGAGGAAAATAAAAGACACGCTCGGGCATTCGCCGGACGAAGCGGACGCCGTTGCAATTACCTATTTCAATCCCGATTCGATGGTTTCAAGAAACTCAATGGCCGGGAAAAGAGGGCCTGACCACGCTGGTTCTGCCTTGAATTGGCAAGCGGCATGAGTGAAACCAAAAACTTCGTGAGCGCCTACGAACCGAACGAATACTCGAAATCCGTGGCACAGGAAGTCAAAACGCTGCGAGAAGTCCGGCTTGAGAAAATACTTGAAGACATGATGGACGAAGAACATCCACAAGATGATTTATGGCAAAGAATTAAAGCCGAAGGCATAGGCGGATATAATGGCTGACACCGCAGAAAAAACCGAACTATCCGAAGAAGAAAAAATACTCCGGCTTGCGCGGACAAGGATGAAAAATATCCTAACCGCTACCGACCATATAGTTAGCGCCTCACTGGAAGATATTAAATTCACATACAATATCGAAGAGGGGCAATGGCCGGAGGACGTTCGCGCCGAAAGAGAGGAAGACAATCGCCCCTGCCTCACGTCCAACAAACTTCGAAAGTTTGTGGCGGTAGTAGCGAATCAGGAGCGGGAGAATCGCGTAGCTATTGAAGTGCGCCCCGTAGACGACAAATCAGACCCGGCGACGGCTGGCGTCATTGAAGACTTGGTACGTCAAATCGAATTCGCTTCAGACGCGGACCAAATATATTCAGCGGCGGGCGAACAGGCGGCGGCAGGTGGCTACGGATATTTCCGCATTGTGACAAGAATCCCCGAAGATGGATTCGAACAAGAAATATTCCTGGAGCATATCGAAAACCAATTCTCGGTACAGATGGACCCGAAGGGACAATACGGATTCATTTCCGATTGGATGCCCCGAATGGACTTCGAGGAAGAATACCCCGACGCCGACATGGTTTCGTTCGCCCAAGAGGGCATTGGAGAAATATACGAGGGGTGGTACGAGCCGGATAAGGTTCGCATTGCGGAATACTTCACCAAAGTAAAATCTGACCGGCGGCTTGTGAAGGTCAAAAAAACCGACACCGGGGAAATTTCCGTAGTCGAACTCGAAGGAGATGAAACAGCCGAACAGTTGAAAAAGGGCGGCTTCGAGATACTTAAGGAGAGAACATCAAAAGGCCATAAGGTGAAATGGTACAAAATCACTGGCGCTGAAATCTTAGAGGAAGGCGAATTCCCCGCCTCGGAAATCCCTATCATCGAAGTTGTCGGCGATAAGGTGAATATCTCGGGCAAGGAATACAAGCGAAGCCTCATCCGTGACGGAAAAGACCCGCAGCGAATGTATAATTATTGGCTCACGACTGAAACTGAAACCGTGGCTCTCGCTCCGAAAGCGCCTTACCTTGTGACGGCAAACGAAATTTCGGGTCACGAAAATATGTGGAAAGACGCGAATCGGAAAAACCTCCCTTACTTACTTTTCAACCCTCAAGGCCAGCGTGTCCCGCAGCGCGAGAAGCCGCCTCAAGTCTCACCCGGCCATACGTCGATGATGCAAATCGCAAACGACGACATAAAAGACACCCTCGGGATGTTCGAATCATTTACGGGCGAACAGGGAAACGAACGGTCCGGACGCGCCATTCTAGCTCGCCAGCAACGCGGGCAAGTTGCAACGCTCCACTTCCCGGACAATCTTCGCCGGGCGGTAATCAAGTGTGGAAAAATCCTTATCGAAATGATACCCAAGGTCTACGACACCGAAAGGACTCTCAGAATCCGTGGGAAAGAAGGTAATGAGGTGTTTGTCCCTATAAATCACACCTTCAAAACCGAAGACGGAAAAGAAATTACGGTAAACGACCTTCAGCGCGGAAAATATGACGTGATAGCGGACGTTCGCCTTTATGCGACCCGGAGACAGGAATCCTCGGAAATGGTCCTTCAGGCAATGCAGTACGCGCCTGGAATGGCACCGTTCCTTGTTGACCTTCTCTTCAAGTTCATGGACGCCGCCGGAGCCGATGAAGTCAAACAGCGCGTGGAGCAGTTCATGGAAGCGCAAAGACAAGGACAAGTCCCGCAAGGTGGACCGGGCGGGCAAAGTGGCACAGGTGGACCGGGGGGACCAATACCCCCGTCAGATGGTGTACCCGCCAACGGAAACGTCGGCGCATCTCTTTAAAACTTCCTAACGGATGCGAAGGAGAAGTAAATGACGGACCTGATTAACGCTGACGTAGAAGCACAAGAGAATGAGACGCCAGAAGTAGAAGAAGAAATCGGAGAAGGTACGGGAGAAGAAACCCCGCCGAAAGATGATACCCCCGCCGATTCGTCTTATTCAAAAAATGTGCAGGCGCGAATCAATGTATTGACGAAACAAAGGACGCAAGCAGAAACGGGGAAACTCGAAGCTGAAAGCAAACTCGCGGAATATGAGGCAAGAGAAAAAGCCGGTCCGCGCCCAATACCTCCCGACCCGAACAATTTCCAAGACGAGGCGGGGGTGATTGATTCATCGAAGTACCAGACACAGCTTTCCACTTATGAAGATAAATTACATGAGTGGCGACAGACTCAGACGAGTACGCCCGATAAACCGCCGGAAAGCAACGCGGCGGATTTGGAACAGGCGCATAAAGAATTTTCCACTCGCGCTGAATCTCTCAGGGCTGCGAATCCTGATTTTGACGAAGTAACAAACCGCGAAGTCTTCACAGACGAAATGCGCGATGTAATGTTTTCGAGTGATGTTGGTCCGCAAATGGCCTACTACCTCGGGAGCAATGAAGAGGAAGCCATGAGGATAGGAAATCTCCCACATGACGAGATGTTAATGGAATTGGGAGCGATTCAAGGAAGAATCAAGGCCCCTCCGAACAAGAGGGAGATATCAGAAGCACCGGAACCTCTCAATACCCTCCACGGCAACGCTCCGGCGGAGAAAGACCCAGAGAAGATGAGTACCGATGAGTGGATGGAGCATGAGAAAAAAAGACAAATCAAAAAAATGGGACTTAGCCCGTAGAATGGAATGAGAAGTGGCAAATACCATACTGACACCTACCGCCGTGACGCGGAAAGCACTCCAGATCCTTCACAACAAATTGGTCTTCATTAAGACCATTAACCGGCAGTACGATTCATCTTTCGCCAATAATGGCGGAAAAATCGGGACCGTTCTGAAAATCAGGGAGCCAAACCAATTCACGGTACGGACCGGGGCGGTAATCTCGGTCCAGGACATTTCCGAAACCTCGCAAGACCTCACCGTTGCAACCCAAAAGGGCGTCGATATAAACTTCACGTCCGTTGAACTCACAATGTCGATGGACGACTTTTCCGAACGGGTTCTCGAACCGGCAATGTCCCGCCTCGCGGCGGAAGTGGAAAAAGACGCCCTCGTGACCTTGATGCCGGACATTTACAATCACACCGGCACAGCGGCCACCACGCCGGCAAGCCTCACGGCTGTCCTGAATGGCGGCGTCCGTCTGACTCAGGGCCTCGCGCCCTCTGGCGATCGCCACCTCCTGCTTGACCCGGTTGCTATGGCGGCGACGGTTGCCAGCGTAGCGACCTACTTCCAGAAAGCGTCCGAAATTGAGCGGGCATTCTCGGAAGGCTACATCGGGCGGGCGAGTAACTTTAAGTGGTGGGAATCCGCAATGGTTCCCTCTCACACCAACGGAACCAGGACGGACACGACTCCGGTTGTGAATACCTCGACCGGAATCACCTCCGGGACCGCCGTTATCACAATGACCGCCTTCGCGGACGGGACGACCTACACCGTGGGCGACATTTTCACCATCGCCGACGTGTTCGCCGTCAACCCCGAAACGAAACAGGTCTACTCCCACCTTCAGCAGTTCGTTGTTACGGTGGCTGAAACCGAAACCGGCTCGGGCGATATGTCTCCGGCTGTTTCCCCGACTCCTATTACCTCCGGCGCGAAGCAGAATATTTCTCTCGTTTCGGCTGGGGCCAGCAAGGCCGTTCTCAACCTCACGGCGGGCGGAAACGGCGCGGCTTCCGGTGTCTTTACGCAGAACTTGGCGTATCACCGGGACGCCTTCACCATCGTTACCGCCGACCTCGAAATGCCGAAGGGCGTTTGGGGTTCACGTCAGGTCTTTGACGGTATCTCGCTCCGCTTGGTCAGGGACTACGATATCGTGAACGACAAACATCCGGCCCGTTTCGATGTTCTTTACGGGTACAAAACCTTGCGGCCCGAATGGGCTTGCAGAGTGCGCGGATAACAATAAAAGCAAAACCCAAAATATCGGGCGAATCCTTTTCTTAGGAGAAGAAAGTAATGGTGATGAAACAGTTGTCAGATGGGACCAGCGAAGGGGTCAATATGGGCCAGTCCAATACGGACAAGATTGGTTTCTACGGGCTCGCAACAAATATCGTTCGAGCGACGGTTGCGGCGACCACAACCACGGTTGCGACGACCACGGCGCTTGAGACGGATATCGACGCAATCAGGACCGCGCTTCAGAACTTGAACCTTATAGGATAAACCGAAGGTCACACGACCTGAAAATACCGGGGGGGGTTAGAACGGGCTCCCCTCCCGGCATGGAGGATTTTTGATGGGCAGAATGTACCACCATCCCGTTTCTACTTTCGACCAAAAGGTTGCTATCGCCTCACCGTCTTATTCTGGCGTGGGCGCTGGATACGCATTCGCCCTTGCTTCCTCAGTTGTCGCGCTAAAGGAAGTTGGAATTACCGCCGAATTATTTCTTTTTGACGGCGACTGTCACGTTGACGACGCCCGGAATAGATTGGTGCGTGACTTCCTTGAATCAGATTGTATGGATTTAGTATTCATCGACGTTGATATGAGATGGGAGCCAAAAGACCTAATAAAATTACTCTCTTATGACCGCGATGTTGTGGGCGCGACCTACCCACTCCGGCAATTAGAAGACACCTTCCCGGCCCAACTCATAGACGGAGTGCAAATGGCCGACGCGGACGGCCTAGTTGAAGTAAACGGCCTTCCTACCGGCTTCCTTCGCATTAGGCGAACCGTCCTCGCAACACTGGATGCCCTAGTGCCCCACTTCATGTCAAAGAGCGACAATCGCTCTCCGTTCCCGCTCATCTTCGAGCGCACAATGCAAGACAATATGAGGATAGGCGGCGACTACACTTTTTGTAAAAAGGTGAAAGATTACGGTGGCAAGATTTTCATGGACCCTGAAATCGAACTCGAACATGCCGGGGAAACGCAATGGACCGGAAGTTGGGGACACCATAAGCGGGTTGAACTCTACGGCGAAATGAAGGCCGGGATAATGGAAATCGAACACGGAATAGAATCAACCAAGACATACGCGGACATGGGGACTGAATGGGGGAACCATGAATTTTCCGTAAAGCCTGACTTCCTTGCCGTGGCCGTGGAATTAGCAAGAAATACCGACATACCGATTTTCGAAGCTGGCTCCGGACTTACGACAATCGTAATCACAGCGACCGGCAAAGAATGTTTTTCATTCGAACACGACAGGAATTGGCTGGACAAGGTAAGGGGGTACGGCGCTCCTGTTTATCACAGGGAAATCGTGGACGGCTGGTATGATGTTCCGGAAGGACTCCCCAAACACTTCGGCCTAGCCATTCTCGACGGCCCGCCACGCCACATTGGCGACAGACTAGGTTTCCTGAAATCTGGAATCACGGCGGACGTTTATTTAATTGACGACATTGAGACAAAAGGATATCGGGAACTTGCAGAATCACTCGGAGAAGTTTCCTATCTCGGGGTACAACGGGAATTTGCGGTTGTGAAGGGGAAGGCATGACAACGGCCAATCAAATTACAGACGGCGCTTATCGCATTTGCGGGATATATTCACCATCTACCGAACAAGATACAAATGCCCTCTTGGCGCTGAATCAAATGATTGGCCTATGGGGTGCGTCTGGCCTTATGATACCTTTCGAGACACGGGAAACATTCACGCTCGTTGCCGGGACGGACTCTTATACAATCGGCTCGGGGGCCACCTTCAATACCGTTCGCCCCTTAAGTATTGAATCGGCATACCTTCAGGATTCGGACAGTATTGACCATCCCCTTGACGTGACCTTGAGCTACGAAGAATACAGCGAGGAGAGGGATAAATCCGTTCAAGTCCTACCGACTCGACTTTTCTATGACCCGCAATACGCAAACGGGAAGATTTACTTCTCCGGAAATCCAAACGCGGCTTACACCCTTTATCTTTCCTCACGGAAGCCATTAACGGAATTCGCACTAATAGGCGATACCGTGAATTTGCCGCCCGAATATGCAAAGGCGCTACGATTCTCTTTGGCCGTAGATATAGCCCCGGAGATAAATGTCACACTCGACCAGATAATTATAAATATGGCGACAGGTGCACACCTAGACATTCGGGACTTGAACGCAAAAGAAGTTCCCTGGATGGAATTTGACCGGGCCTTAACTCACGCGGTTTGGAGATAGTTTCATGCCGGAATATGTAGGCGAAAGTTTCAGGATAGAAGCTACTCGCGGCGGCTGGTTTCCAAGCACGAATGAAGACCTCATTCCGCCCGAAGGCATGATAGACGCCACAAATCTAAATCTTCACAACGGGGGCCGTGAAACTCGCGGCGGGATTGAAAAGGTAAACGGCACAGTTATTTCCGGAACCCCGGTAGTCACAGGCGGAATCCAGTTCCGGCTGGAAAATGGAACGACAAAAATCGTCGTCGGTTGTACCGATGGGAAAGTGTACGCCGACTACGCAACCCTGATTCACACCTTCGTAGCCACCGGCCAGAAAATAAACTTCAATATCTTCAATAATAAACTCTATATTTGGAACGGCGCGAACATGCCGCAAAGCTGGGACGGTGCGGCGGGAAGCACAAGCGACCTTGTGAACGTCCCTGCCGATTGGGCTGGTTCTAGCTTTCCAAAGGCGGCGGTTGTTCATGGGCGTGGCGCTTCGCAACGTATATGGGCCTACGGTTGCCCTAGTAATCTAAAGACCATCTACATCTCCGACACAAATACCGACGACTTCTCGGACGCGAATGTTGTGACCATCGTAGTTCAAACCGGAGACGGATTCGGCGTTACCGCATTATCAGAATTTAGCGGGAATCTTGTTGCTTACGGGCAAAACAGGCCATACCTCATTGACGATTCAAATTCCGATGTTTCCCTTTGGGGATACATCCCGGCTCAGTGGGAAGGCGGCGTATCGCACGAAAGACTCTTGGCGCGTACCCCAAACGACATGATAGCCATGCAAGAGGACGGCGAAATCTATTCCGTTCTAAGGGCGCAATCCTCGGGCGACTTCGAGGCGCAATCAATAGCACGTCCGGCCCACATACACACATGGATTAAGGACAATGTAGACCTATCGAAAATCGGCGATTTCCACATGATTTACGATAGGGAACTTAGGGCGATACGGATATTTGTAGTTAGGAAAAATAATACAATCCCCGACACTTGCCTTACTTACTTTATAGACCGTCCACCCCAAGAGGCTTGGACACTTCACCGCTACTACCAGACGGAATATATATCCTGCTCTTTCGTCGTCCGCGTATCGGCTGGGTTATGGAAAATATATACCGGCGGGCAACTCGGTTTCGTATGGCAACTCGAATCAACCACCATCACCGACAACGGGAACGATTTCTATAATGGATTTACAACTCCCGAACTCACGTTCGACAATCCGCGAGCGGAAAAAAGGTTCGATAGGAATTGGCTGGTAGTCCGTAAATTCGGGAGCGAGGTAATTCAGGAAAACGTATTCATTGACGGTGTTCCAGTTTCAGGAGGATTCAACCTTGCCGATGAGAACGCAAATGAAATCGTTGACGAAAGCGGAAATTTCATCGCTGGTTACGAATTTGATTCATACACCTTCGCTTTCGATAGTGCCGTTGCCCTCATCCGGGCCAAGCGATTGCAGAACATTCAGCATCCATTGGGAAAAAAGGGGATCCGTGTTCAATCCGAAATCTTCAATAGCGCGTCCGGCGAAAAAATGTTTGTATCTCAAATAATTTACGACCACACCCCCCTCGGGACTCAGGCGGTAGGATGATGAAAGAAACCACGACTTTTGAAATCAGGCCATACGGACCGGGGGATACCCTTCCAGTTCTCGATATGCTTGTAGCCGAAGGAGTAGGGCGGGGAGACACTGGCCTTTTTAATGGCGTGACCTACGTTGCCGAAGAGGAGGGCGAGGTGCGCGGATTCTTCACTTTGGGGATGAGGCACAACAAACCTTACCTCCATCACCTTTGCATCTCACGGAAATTCAGGAAAAAAAATCAACATCAATACGCATGGGCGCTGATAGCCAAAGCCCGCGAAATTGTACGGACGAACGGATTTGGTCAAATGATAGTTCATGGCAAGGGTCAAAGATTGATTAGATTTTTATGGGCATATTGGCGGACGGCTCCTTACGACCAAGCCGACGATGGGACCGCATTTTTTCTAGTGGGAGTGTGATATGGGTGCCACGAAAGTTTCGACGCCCGCGCCGATACAAGCGCCGGGGCCGTCAGAAGAAGAAATAGCAATCCAAAAGCAACAACTGGCCCTCCTTCAGAGGCAGGTAGAACAATTCGACCAAGTACAGCCACTTTTTGATGCGAGCCTCGAACAGCAACAACAGGCATTGGACGACCAAAAGGCACTTAGGCCGTTCATCTTAGAAGGAATGGGCCTCACGATTGACGCGGAATCGGGCGGACTCCGCAAAATGACCGAAGAGGAAATCACGGCTACCCTCTCCAAAACAGATTTAGCGGCCCGTGAAAACCTCATCCTTTCCCTCGAACGGGACCGGAAGGCCCTTTTGGGAGAACTCCCACTAACGGAAGCCGGACAGTTAGCCAAGCAGCGCGAATTTGACGTGTTTAAGGAGGCTATGGCGAGGGCTGGGCATGAAATCTCGGGCGACGACCCCGGAACAGCCACAGCCAATTCAACGGCTGGCATCAACTCCCTACGGGCCTTTAATGAGCGTTTCGGGCTTATCGAAGAGGCAGAACGGCGCGGGCAGCTTGACGCGGCTTCAAGCGCCGTTCTTCATAGAATGGGGATTGCGACGGACATTGGCTCGGCCCGGACTTCTAGCCTTTTAGCCTTCCCCGGTTCATCGCTTTCCGCAAATGTTGGCCCTCCCAACTTCGGGCAAGCATCCCAGCAATTCGGTTCTTTACTTCAGCCGTATCAGTTCAACCGGAATCAGCAATTTGAAGCTGCGGCCTTTAATAATCAAATACAGTTCAATGCTAACGTGCAATCAGCGGCTAACAGGACGCAACTTTATGGCGCATTAGCTGGGGCTGGTGGACAAGTCGGAGGAGCCGCCGCAGGAGCGGTGGTAGCGGGTTTAATGGTGTCCAAACGAATTTACAAGAAAGATATTTCGCGGGCCACGAACCGCGAAGAGGACGAAGCCCTCGAAATGGTCAAGGACATGAAAACCTACACCTACCGATATAAGGGCGAATCGAAGCATTCACCGAAACGCCTCGGCCTAATGGTAGACAACGCGCCGAAAGCAGTTCTCCACGAAAGCGGGGAAGGGCTGGACGTAGGCCGTATGATGGGCGTCTTGACCGGCGCGACTCGGGCAATGGCGCGAAAGGGAATGGGGGTTAAGAACAATGCCTAATCACTATAACGCTCAACCTCAAGCGAATCCCGAACAAGCCGCCGCCGCAGACTTGGGCAAGGTTTCAAAGATGATGGGTCTGATTGCGAACAAAAACGCACCTCCCTTATATAAAAAGGAAATATGGAACGCGACCATAGCGCGGACCCTCGGAGATATGATGGGGGGCGACGGACTTCCCTCATTCGATGTTTGGCCGGAAGCATTGGACGATTATGTTGTACGGGCCGATAAAATTCTCAATGATAAAAAATTTCAGAATCAAGACAAAATGGCGGCCATGAAGGGACTTATGGCGGAAGCGGAAACGGATATCGCTCTCGCGCCGACAATTCGTGATTTCAAGAAATCGGCGGCAGTCGATAGAGATTATGACGTTCTTCGCATGACGGAACTAATGGAAAGCCAAGAAGACGGCGAAGTTACCGACCAAGAGGCTCGGGAGTTTGCGGAAATCAGAGAACGCAATCCAGACGCGATAAATGAAGCCTTGGAGATAAAAGAAGGCCTTGCCGCGCACCGAATGGCTGGCGGGGAGGAAGGAATTGAGGCAGGAGAGGAAGGGATTGCGGAAGAAGAGGCGGGTTCACAATTAGATAGATTCCTAGCGGAACAGGGATTTGGTGATGAATCACTTGAACCCGTACCCCTACCCTCGCCACAGGAACCAATAAACCCCGGACTCCCGCCCCCAGCGCCAATGGGGAGAAAAGTACCGGAATTCAAACCCCCGGCAAATATAGACTTCGGCGGTATTGGTGGCGCGAGATTGACGGACACTGATTTCAAGCAAGCGGCCCGCTCCGGAATCGGGAGGGTTAAATAATGCCAGTACAATTTCGAGCATTCAGGCCAACAAGACAAGCACACCCGCTAGATAAATTAAGACAAGGATTTAATACCGGGTTCAAACAAGGAACAGATGCGTTCAAAAGAATGAGCAGAGGAGCCTCTTCGGCGGAAAAACTCGCAGAAACGGAACGCCACAACCTAGAAACAGAAGCGCGGGCAATAGAAAAGCAAGACCTGGAAGAAGAAAAACTCAAAGTCCAAGAATTCAACCAAGGAAATATAGACCGACTTAAAACCAAACAATTCGGGCTTGACACCGATAAGTTTACGGAAGCTAAAAGCCAATTCAAAACCACATCGACGGAAACAAAAAGGGCGGCAAAAGCGAGGGAGGAGAACGCGGCAGAGACAAATAGAATCACTAAGGCCAAAAACTTCCCGATTGCAACATGGCAAAAATTCGAAAGTAACTTACAGACCGAAATAGATAACCCGAACACGACACCGAAGAGAAGGGCGCAATTAAAAATTTGGAAACAAGACTACCGAAACCGTATAGTAAGAGATTCGATAGGTACAGCCAAGACGACGACAAAGAAAACGAACTACGGAACGAGAATAAATACAAAATTGGCCGCAAAGGGATTCGACCCAAACGATGCCCCCGCGCCCGCGATAGATGAAGCAGACAAGGCGGTACTTGCAGACGAAATTAGAATTTCAGGGGCGACAGGCGAGCAAAGGGCAAGAATGACAGAGCGGCATAACTTTAACGCTCAGAGTAACCGCGTTCTAATTCTATCCAACAAATTAGATTCTGTTATCGCTGACGTTCGAGAAAACCCGACGATTTTCGGGACCGCCGGAAATGTATCTTCGATAATTATTGGAATGGCCGACCAAGTAAAATCATTCTCCAAGCTAGTAAATCCGGATTTTAATATGGACGATGATGTTGACCATGTTATGAGAGGCCTTTCCAAGTATGTCGAAGGCGTGAAGGACGATAAATACAACGCGCTCGTAAGTCCGTTCACAGCCGGACTCCGGAAAGCCGGTATCGACAACCGGGTACTTCACGGAAAAATGATAAGTATCGCTATCTCCCTCGCTTCCATTGAAGCAATAGCCGGTAAAGGCCGACTAACCTCCGATATGGTCAAAAGGAAGATGACGGAAATGAACGCCACGGGGAATAGCCCGGAAGCATTCATCAAATCATTACTCAGAATACGTAAAGACCTTGTAACTAGGATAGAGATGAGGAGAGCGGCGCTCGGAGGGCTTGCCCCGCCCATTCCTCCTCCGCCCGAATTCACCTCGCCAACTAGCGTTACCGGGGACAACGACATAGCACAGCCTGACGATAAACCGGAAGATGAATTCAGGATTATTTCCATTACGCCAGTAAGGTAGATATTCATGCCTACGCATACAGAAACTTTCGATTTAGGGCCAAGGCCAGCCGATGCCGCCGTAGCTGCGGGAGTTAGTGGAAAGGAAATATTTGAAGTCCAACTTGGCGGTAATATAGTCAGGATAGAAATGGACGCCGGAACCCCCCCAAAAAAATTGGAAGAAATAGCCCGTGACCAGATAAGACTGACCCACGAAACCAAAAAAAGAGAAGCCGCAGAGGCAGAGGCAAGGGCGGCGGAGGTTGAGGCGGAAAGGGACGTTGGGGAAAGTCCGTTCTTACCTGCCGGGGTACGGCCCTTTATCCGAAGGGAAGTCGAAAAACTTCCCCAGGCCGCTCAAATCGCCCTTGATGTTGGTCCAGGTATTGCTGGCGGGCTTGTTGCATTGCCCTCGGCAGTAACACCCGCCGGACCCCTTATAATATCGGGTGTAGGGACTTCATTTGATATTATTGCCCAAGAAATAGGACTTAAGAAAAGAAACGGTACTGACATTTTATTGAACTTATTTGGCGGCCCGGCTGCAAGTGGTATCGCCCGCGTACCCAAAACAATCGCTAAGATTACAAAACGTGTACCTGGATTCAGGAAGGCCATTGCAGTACGAACGAAGCAAATAATAACAGAGCGGGCGAAACGAATGGCGGGAGCATTGGGAGGGAAGGCCGCCGCGCCACTATGGCAAGCACTAAAGGAAGGCGGATTTGAAGTGAAGAGGGAGGCGCTAGGCCGCGCCGCAAAAGTCCTGAATACAATAAGAGCCGAAGCCCTCGAAAAAGCCTCGGCATTCCCGGACGGTCAAGACATTGCCAATCTCGCAACGAGCATTATTGACGAAATAATTTCCGCAACCAAGACCCTCCCAAGGGCTGGAAGTGCCGTAAATCCGCTAACCGGAGCGACAAGAGCCGCCCACGGAAAAGTTGTGTCTCGCGGCCCGTTGGACATGGACACATTACGGACAAACATCCAATCCCTCGGAAGGCAAATCGGACGACTTGAGGGTAAAGGTGGAATTCAAGAGGGTTCCAGGAAAAGGTTATTCAAGGCATTTTGGGACGACCTTGAAGCCATTCAATTCGTAGGGAAGACAGGGCGCGGAGTGAGGATATTCAAAGCGGCAAGGGAAGCCAGTAAACGGGAATTCGCCGTTGATACCTTTACTCAAGTAATAGAATCGGCCATTACGCCAATAAAAGGGGAAGGTGCAGCTACAGCCTTTAACGCGGCTGGGGTGTTGAGGAAATTACGGGCGCTAGTAAATCCGGATAATCCCCTGTATGACAAAAACTTCCATTCAGCGTTAGGCAATAATCCGCAGTTCCATTCGGCCCTGAAATTACTTGAAATGGCTAATGATTTTCCCGCAAGCGGACTCGGAGCGGGTAGCTTGATGTTTGCCTCTAAGTTAGCGGCTGGCGGTGCTTTTGTTGCTGACTCGCTTGGCTTCTCACCGGCCCTCGGAGCGGTTGTCGCCCTTCAGCTTCCGGAAGTGTTGACCGAATTCCTACTAAACCCCAAGCGCCAGAAAACTTTAGCTAGGCTAATACGCTCGGGAAACGGCGTGATAAACGACAGGGCTTTACGTGCTGCCACTCTCGGCGTTTATGGGGTAACGAAGACAGACGACCCGGACATTGCGGGAGAAATTATTAAGGGAATCAGAGGAATAGTGGAACGCATTCCTACCGCGAGGACTAGATTCCGGGGCTTGACACCATAGGAGTTTCGCATGGCGATAAAGCAAATAAAAGAATTCGATGCAGTAACCACAATCGCGGTACTGGATAAGTTCATTACCCAGCAAAATACCGATGACGTGACAAGGTACGCCACGCTCACGCAAATTAGAAACCTATTCCAATCGGCCTTTTCTCAGACGTTGACAGACGATGCGAACGCGGCGGCGATGAGAACGACCCTCGGGATGGTCTTCGGAACTGACATTCCGGTAATCGGGGCAAACGTCTTCACCGGGAAGCAAAGGATAAACGCCAAAGGTCTACAATTAGCCAAGGGCGCGGACGTTGCGAGTACAGCCGGTGTAATGACCCTCGGCGCGGACGGGAACTATTTCGACATAACCGGGACCAACGCTATCACCGGCATTGCCACCCTCGGAGTCGGCACGGTGGTTACTCTCCACTTTGACGGCGCGGCAACCCTCACACACCACGCCACGGACCTGATTCTTCCTGGCGGGGCGAACATCGTTACGGCGGCGGGGGATGAAGCCACATTTGTTGAATACGCCACGGCTGATTGGCGGTGTATCGGTTACACCAGAGCGAGCGGAGCGGCTGTCAAGGCCAACGAACCTTGGTCCCCAAGAGGTTTGTTAATTTCCCAAGATACGGACACAGACAATGATATTAATGTGACGGCTGGTGGCGTCATGGATGCGACAAATGCAAATTCCATCACCCTGTCAGGGGAAATTACAAAACAGTCTGACGCTATCTGGGCCGTGGGGGACGATGCTGGGGGCTGGGATACAGGCGCGAAGGCGAACGGAATGGCCTCTGTTTGGCTAATAAAGAGAAGCGACACCGGGGTTGTTGACGTATTACTTTCCGCTTCCTTTACCGCTCCAACTATGCCCACAAGCTACGATTTCAAGCGGCTCATTGGCGCGTTCTCTATCGCCGGGTCAACGGCCATTCAGAATTTTGTTCATACTGGCGGTGATTATTTTAGATATACCGAAGTTCAAGGGGACGTTAGTGATTCGTCGATTTCAGACGCCAACCATGAAGTCGGTGCATTGTCGGCTCCCCCACTTGCAATGGTTGACGGTTTATTGGGTTGGACCCATGCCACAAACACAACCGGAGAGATGGGGGCTTACGTTCGCTATACCAATGCAGACGATT
>SDBT01007901.1_pt1 | contig 17456 bp, 29 predicted proteins | sample 2277101 | NCBI WGS metagenome assembly SDBT01 (sample SAMN10404973, study PRJNA504765) | marine sediment metagenome | isolation source: marine sediment core GS10_PC15, 103 cmbsf | place: Arctic Ocean: Southern Knipovich Ridge | collected 2010 | reverse complement strand
TCTTTCTTAGCTTGACCCCGGAAATCTTTGGGAAGGTCGCAGCCCTGGTGTTTTTTCGTTGATCCCGGGGCGGCGAAGCCAAGCCCCCCTGGTCGAGTAATCACATAAATAGCCTTCTCAAGAGTATATTCTGAATAGTACGCACACTGCCCCACATGCAAAAGTGGCACATTCATTGCGCGGAAGAATTTCAAAGCTGTTTTTCTCTCCATGACAAAGAACTTGCAAAAGACATTAAGCTCCAGCAGGTGGAAAGAGGGGAGGGCTAAATTCATCCCCGGTTTTCGTTGTATATCAGACCGTTCAATAGCCATTATTCACCGTTCTCGTCAGGATCAACACACAATATGCACCCCTCGCCGCGCTCACATTCCTCGCAAATATATTCACAACAGAAATTACAATTATACGACTCAAGATTCGAATGATCGTCATCTTGTAGCAAGGTTGAACCGCAACCCTCGCACTCGCCGAGTTCGGCCGGAACCGGAGGGTCTACTCTTTCGTCATCGATACGTTCCTGATCCATCTCTACTTCCTCAATAAATGAATTTGGCGTAAGATATTCGACCATCATTACTCCTCAGTATTCAATTACGACGTGGGGGATTCTACCTTCCATAAGGTTCAGCATAATATCGTCAGCATCGCAGCTGTCAGCAAGGAGCTCACAAATAACATCATATACCTCGCGTTCAATTTCTTTTCGATGCTTCTCGTTCGCGATGCGCTTTTGTTGAGCGGCCTTTATTGCAGCCCGTTCGTCGGCTTCCTCAGCAGCGATTTTGGCGACACGCTCTCGCTCGGCCTTGAGCGCAGCCTGTTGATCTGCCTCGGCTTTTTTCGCAGCGACTACCTTATCCGCCGCAGCCTTCGCTATAGCGGCGATACGCTTTCGTTCGGCTTCCTGTTCCGCGGCCTTCCGAGCAGTCTCCTCACGGACCTTTGCGTCGATCTCCGCCTGTTTGGCCGCCGCCAGTGCTCGCTGCCCCTCTTCGAGTTTCACCCGTTCCGCAGCCAATCGGTCTTCTTCAGCTTTGACCTTTGCCGCCGCAACTTCTTGTTCGGCCTTTACTTTAGCAAGTCGCAATGCTTCATCGGCAACCTTACGAGCCACCTCTTCTCGAACAGCTTGATCCTTCGCTTCTTGTTCTGCGACCTCAGCAGCTTTACGAGACCTTCGTTCTTCGCCAAGTCGTTCCTCCTCAGCACGAATTGAAGCCTCCCGAGCATCCAACTCCGAGAGCCTCTCCGCCTCTAAGCGTTCGACCTCCAGGCGAGCTTTCTCCTGTCCGGCGAGGATAGCCGCCGCTTCACGCTCCTCGATTTCTTTAATCGCTTTATCGTGGGGGGTAATCATCTTCTCCATCGACTCGGTAAGAAGGTTTTTTACCCCATCTACTTCTCGACAAAAAGCCAAAGCATCAGCCTTGATTCCTTTATGTACACTCGCAATTTGTGTTTTTGCCTTCCGAAGTCGATGGACATGAGACCGAGCGAGCTTATTCTCTTCCGAGTCTTCGTAGTCAAAGGTAATTTTTGCATTCACAGCCTCAAGCTTTACTACCAACGCCCGGACAGGATCAAACCTGACCAGAGCATCGGGTTGAGTGTGAACGGTGTGTACTACTTCGTTTGTATCAGTCATTCGGCATCTCCAGGAAAAAAGTTCATCTTCATTGTTACTACGCCCTTTGTAGGCTTTTGTTCGGTGATTTGAGGCTCTATATCAAGAATTTCTTTTTCCGATAAAGTAATCCGCTTCCATGCCAACTCAGCGCAGCCCTTGCACATTATTCGGATAGAATTGATTGTGATGATCCGAGACGCCATGACCAGATGGGGGGAGTCTTTACTTTTACAGGTTATGTGATGTAACGATCCTTGAGTCCAATCCAACACCCGACCACACCCGCAAGACGGGGTAGCCTTAGCCAACACCTCAAGCTCTGCGGCAACTATTTTTATCGTATACCCATATCGTTTCCGGTTCGCCACTATACCCTGTGCCCAAACTTTATGCGGATGTTTACTGCGATAAACCGCTTGGTACTGCTTCGCACACATTTTACACTCGCTGCGAAGGCCGCCCCGAGCTTGCTTATTTTTAGAGTACAACGATATAGACAATTCTCTATGACAACGTGAACACTCTTTTAATTCCCGAGAAAAGCCGTCCGGTAACTTTTGAGCACAATAAGGGCATCGTCGTCTGTGGAACATCCGATCAGTTGCAACTAAGACCGCCTGATCCCGTAATAAGTCAGCTTCAGAATAATCCATATTCATAATTAAACCTACTCCCCTATCCACAAGTTGCATTTACAATTACCACATTGCGTAACCTAACACGACTCTTAAACTTATCCCCAAGGACTGCTTTTCGTGCCGCGTACCAAACACCGCCTCTTTGATACGCATACCATGTAAACTTTCTCAAAAACCGATGTTCCTTATTTGGCACTAAAGCTATCATGCCTTGAGTTAGAGGTATCGTTTTCATAGTATAATATACACCCACTGAACGAGTTTGTTCGGAAAAAGTTAGAAAATAACTTAGGTAAAGTCACGTTTATTAATTAATCCCTGTTTCAAGCCCCGCAGGGGGAGTATTTGTGTTACTTGGTAATTTTTATACGGGACTAAGCTGAGTGTATAATGAAAATAGGCCCTCATAGTCCCATAATATATATATATATGTAAAATTAGCCTCTCGGTAAGCTACACTGAGCTTAGTCCCCTCTAAAGGCGGCAAAATCCCGGTTGGTTAGCTTAAAAACGGGGTTTTTCAAAAGGGCGGTAGAATAAATCTGACTTTTTATTATCACCAACGTCCGTTTTATGGACCTCGGGCGCGGAGGTCGATGGAGAGATTTGCGGGGGGTTATTATCGGAGGGAAGGGGCAGGCTCAGAATCAACCTGCGGGGCTTGATGGTGGTTATTGGGTTCTGGACAAGCGGGGGATGTGTGAATGTAGAGCTCTTCGCAGAGGGGACATTGGGTGGTCATTAGGGTGATCCTTTCAGTTTAGACAGGCGAACAATATTGCACCAATAACTATTCCAAAAGCAACCCCGACGAGTATGCCTTGGTGGAAGGCTGATTGCTTCTCTTTTCGGTGTGGGTTGAAAAGGCAGTTTGATGCGTGGTCGTATCGCCTACCATCGGGGGTTGAGGGACCATTGCATTCGTAACAGGAATCAGTTGAACTCATAATTATCCTTTCAATAGAGATATTCAAGAGCGAGCGCGATGAGTGTGATTAGGGCCATTCCCATGACTATTCCGAAGACAGTCCCGAGAGCGGCCCCTTGACTAAAAGTCGCTGATGTTTGTGGTTTTTTGCACATAGGGCATTTCATTACGATCCTTTCGATTAGGTTGAAAAAAGTAAGACGAGGGGGGCTGAGTCTCACAGCACCTTCGCTACGGGCCAAAGATGGCAATGTAGTCGTACTACCCTCGTCTTGTTACAGCTTATACGGTGGGGGTTGGGGGAGGTTCGTGGTATTCTAATTCTTTCTTGATATGACTAACGAACTCGCTCTCACTAAAGTCATTGTCGTAAGTTTCCTTCAAATCATCCAATGCCCACTTCAGGGCAGCTTTCCAACCTTGTTCCCTCAACTTCTCACATGCACAACAACCACCACTATCATCACTATCATCATCGGGACATGGGGGATTTTCCGTTCCTGCTTTAGCCCCACAAAGGGATTGCTACCACTCATTAAATGCTTTCATTGTAATTTCTCCTTTATTTTAATCGGGACATCTCTAAGATTTTCAAATAGATTTCCGATGATTTTCGGCAGATGTTGGCCGGGATGTAGAGGGCTATGTTTCCGAAGCCGTAAGGGGGGCCTCCAACGACGATGCCGATGATTTGGCCCTGTTCATTGGTCACGGGTCCGCCGGAGCACCCTGGGAAGCCTGGGGCGTTGGATTGGATGAGGAGTTTAGAGCCAAAGGTGCCTTCAACATCTCGGGCGGTGTGCGATATGATGCCTTCTGTGACAGAAAATGGAAATTCCATGCCAAAAGCATTGCCAAAACTCCATACGGCATCGCCACGAAAGACGGGTTTGTTGTTGAATGATAGGGAGGGGCCATCATAGTTCTCCAAGTAGATAAATCCCACATCAGCAGCGGGTTCAACGTAGAAGGTTGAGGATGTGTAAGTGCAAGGGTCGTTCTCGAAAGTGATGGTAAATGACTCGGCGCCGTTGACGACATGCCCGGCGCTGATTATTAAACCATCACCGATATATGCTCCAGACCCCTGCCATCCCGTCTCTGCCTGGATGTGGCATACTGCGGACATTGTACGGTCAAACCAGGAGATCACCTGCGCGCAGGGAACAGAGGGCGTGTAGGGGGTTCGTATCTCAAAGGGGTAGGAGGATGTTTGCAGGGCTGTGGGGGTGGTTATGGCGTACAGGAAGAGAGCACTGCAAAAGGCGATGATGAACGGTACTCGGGGGCAGGTGAGTTTCATAATGGGGTCCTTTTTCTTTGGTTATTTCTCATATACCCATTATACAGCATCTAAAGTGAGATGTTCGGAAAAATAAAAAAATTATATCTATGGGAATGTAGACGAATGGGTGGATTTGTCTATACGATCTGTAGGGCGGGGAAGGTGATTAACGAATTTTCACTCGTAGGGGTTATCGGGCGTTGGGGTTCCAGGCCATGTTGATCTTGCCGCTATGTTTCCCCTATTGGTACGATCTGCGTCGAGGGGGCCGACGGGCGTGGGGGGTGGTGACGTGGACGTGACGTCTCGGTCGATGATTGCCCCGCAGGTGGACGATGGGACGTGGTGGATGGGCACGGGGATGGTGATGAGGCGCTGGGTATACCGTCATCGGTTGCGTGTAGTGTATGCACAACAAGGGCGCTTGTGTCTCATATTGGGGGGATTGTGAGACACAACCTGGGATGATTGTAAAGCCCGATATGACCTGCGAGGCTGGATGTGGTGGTTATCGGCGATAATGGACGCTGAGGATGGGCTGTGAGGCCCGATGTCCGGGGGACCGACACTATGGTGGCCTCTAAATCACGGTATCGCGGATAATCGACTACTATAAGTAAAACTAATACTACTACAACCCCTCCTTATACTACCCCTTTCAGGCTACCCCCTTGAACAACTTTCTAACATTTATCAAGAATAACCTTGCATTGCCGTCGTTCATAGGTTATACTTTAGGTAGTGGAAACAGGCAAGTAAATAGTGAGGCGAACCAATGAAACTAATAGACAAACTCATTTACATCGTACCATTAGCAGCTTGGATAGGCGGACCGGCTCTCGGCCTTATACCGCTTATCCTCGTTGTTCTCTATAGCATAGCCAAGAGGATCGAAAGGATAACACAATGATAACACTATCTTATACGCTATGGTCTTATGATGTGTGGGGAAACGCCGAGGACGGTTACGACGTAAACAACCGTTCAGCATATTGCAGAGATTTAGAGATTGAAACACCAATAGGTTTTGCATCGAATGGGCAAATACTCGATGCGCTTATTGGTTGCGGGTATTTTCGCCAAGATGTTACCCTGATGAAAATAGAGATAACAGACGATACAGGGACGTACATAGACATTGTCGATGTAAAAGACGCCAGGCCGATATGTGGTCTTGAATTGAACGAATAGGGAGGGTGAACACAATGACTATTTTTGACAAAGTTGTGATTGGGTTTTTGATAATCTTTATAGGTATCCCAGCGGTAGCAAGCGCGCCTATCATTATCATTCCCCTGGTCTATTGGGGTTGGTATGCGCTGGTTCACGTTCACAATAATTAAGGGCAATCACAATGTCTCCTGAAACAACAATTATCGCACTAATTGCTATAACTGGTTTGTATATCAGAACACTTTGGAAACGAGGATAATTATGGACGCTAATATTTGGAAACTACTATTTTGGGTATTACTAACTCTTGCATTGGGACGGCTATAGCGCATCTTGTGGCTGGGGCTTGTGTGGAATATTTGAGTATTGATTTAGGAATATTGACAATGCGAACACTACGGGAAATTGTGGCGGACTTTTTGAATACGCAACAGGCACGAGGTTGCAAAGAAACCGACGACGATAAACAAATTGTATGTGACTTAATCGCCGAAATGGACGAACACTTTGGTAACAATCCAGCAAAAGCACAGTGCCTCACAAACCGGCGGGGTGCGGTTCACCCTGACTGACCTCAGCGCGCCCCGCCTCACTTTTAACTTAAACTAATTGGAGCAAATTATGGATCGCAGAAACTTGAATCGCTGGTTAACTCGATTGTCGGACCTATACCTTCAGGGTATATTGTCCCGAAACGAATTGATTTACATCGTGCGTGTAGCCGTCGACAATTCCATCGCCTAACCCTGTAGCACCATGCCGCCTTTGGGGACTCGGCATGGATCTACCGAGTTATTCTTTTAGGAGTATTGCTTATGCGTAAAGAAACAACAACACGAATACTGTACCACTTCAACGAACTGGAAGAGGAGTCGCAGGACAAGGCGGTCGAATTGCTCTGGGATATAAATGCCTGTGGTGAATGGTGGGACAGTATCTACGAGGATGCGGCAACAATCGGCCTGAAAATCACCGAATTCGATATTGACCGGGGATCATATTGTCGCGGCGAATGGACTAGGTACCCGGACGATGTTGCCAAGTTGATTATTGAAAATCATGGAGAGACCTGCGAAACACATAAGAACGCTGTAAACTTTCAGGCTGAATACAACAAGCAAAAGAAAATCCATGAATCAGACGACAGTTATGATCCTGAATATATGGAGTATGACGAAACTTCGGAGTATGAGGAGTTAGCCGATAAATTCCTGTGGACTATCTGTGAGGACTACTGGATACAGCTCCGAAAAGACTATGAGTACCTATCCAGTCGAGAAGCAATTGTCGAAATAATAGAGGCGAACGAATACGAATTCACAGTAGACGGCAAGCTGGCATAAAGTCCACAATACCGCGCTGTTCTATGCTGCATATCAGTGGTGATTAAGCCCATCTCGGACAGTACACGCAGTGCGGACTTATGGGTTTTAACTGATTGTATCTATTTGGAGTATTGAACAATGAAAGCCAAAGTCATAGCATTAAACGTAAATCATTTTGTTATCACAGTTAAAGGAAACGACCCGGCAATAGCGTCAATAATCTTTTTTCAGGGTTATAACACAATTATCGTAAAGATAGTCACATTTCGACAAAAGCCGAGCCAACTGCTCCTACCGCGACAACAAACTTTTCTTGACAAAGATAAATGGGGCTGTAACACGACCACAAGTCGCTATCGCAACCAGTTTCTTGGTGAAACAATCAAGATGACAAAAGCCAAAATCGCATCGGGCAAGTACATACTTGCGGACTTAAACTAATTATCGAATTTTCGCTCACATCCCGAACATCCCTGTTTTCTAACCGTATAGACTATAGGCAATTACCGAATTTTCGCTCTGGAGGCTAAACTAATGGGTTACCCAATTGAGTTTATTGAATGTGGTATTTGTGGACAGTATCACTTGACGGGGTTTACAGGCGATTGTCGCGATGACAGCGCTCGTTATTCTCTCGATGAATTAGAGCCGATAGAAGATAGTCCCCTTATTGAGATTATAAGCTCAGACCCCGCAGAGGAAAACTTATGACAGTTGGTGAATTGATAGCGAAATTAGGTATTTTCGATTCTGAAATGCAAATTGAAATTTGGCAAGATGCGGTTGAATATCCAAACGCCATTGCTGAGTTTGAGTTTAACGATATAATAGCCGGTAATTGTCGTTGTCAAATAATTATAGACCAAATTGACAATATACCTTCGGAGGACACTTAATGAGAATCGTAAATAAAGGTAATATGACGCGATTATGGCTCACGGCTGAGGATACCGAAACCTGGGCTAACCGTCCGGGCGCTCTATGGCCCTGCTCGACCTTGGCCGATAAAGCCCTATACGCCGAATTCGACGGCCCCGACCTTGTGGAGTATACGGTCACAGGTTTTACCTTAACTGTCGACAAATTGGATGATATACCGGCCGACGAATTCAACGCCATAACGTCCGACTTCCTAACAGGCATGACGCAATGATAGACGCAGCAAATGTAATTGTGGACGCTATAGGCCTTTTAGGTCTTGTTATTTCGCTTAACACTATAGCGATTATAATAGCATTGCGAGTAAGGGGAAAATGATATATCGAATTTTCGCTCTACAAATTGTCAAGCAATTTGGCCCCATCCGCCTAACGGTCTACGTCTGGCCGACGATTGCTATATGGCTTGCCAGCATCGTCTTCGGATACCGAATTTTCACTCTACCGGACTTGTTTTAAGGATTAACTATGCTTAACAGACGTACTTTTCTCCTCAAAACAGGGAGAGTTATGGCTGGATTTAGCGGGGCAATTGCAATAACTTCCGCACCCAAGGTTTACCGCCCCAAGAAAAAGCCCGCTACTCATTTAGCACGGGGCACATATATCGTAGTTATAGAGTCTATAAAACCGGACGCAGATGTTACTTGCTTAATTTGCAAGTATAGGGTGGTTAGCGAAGACCCTGGCTTTAATCAACAATTTACATTTCGCTATCCTTTAACGGACTACCCATGCTCTTAAACAAAAAAGCAGTCAAATCGTATGCGCGTCGAATGCAGCCGGTCGTTAGACCTGGTTTTGAATTCACACGCATTAGCGATCAGTTTGTGAACGATCTAAACTACCATGTCATGCGACTAATCAATGCCGCGATGAAGAAACATCCGTCGATCGGCAAGACGCTAAAATTTTACCAATAGGAGGCTATATAATGCCGCACACACCAGGACCGTGGAAAATCAAAGAGAATAACCTTGGTTGCAAAGAGATCATTCACTTGCATCACAAGGAAGAAGAAGTCCTTTTCACAATAATAGAAATTGGCTATACCAATGGGGTGTTTAATGAGGCGGAAGACTTAGCAAACGCCCGCCTCATTGCCGCCGCCCCCGACCTATTGGCAATAGCCCGGGCCTTGTGTGATATGCTATCGCAACGTGATTTATACCCAATGTTAAACTTCGAAGAAACCCGGCTATTACACGCCGCTAACTCTCTCGTTATGTCGCTTACCGAACCCCCACAAGAATGCGACAACTGCGGGGATTGCCGCGACTAATCTGCACTTCATCACACACCGGGCGGGCGCGACCTTGCCTACACACACACACGCGCCCGCCCACCTCTTACCGAATTTTCACTCTAACCCCGAAAAACGGTTCGCGAGGATTGCCCACAAGCCACGATCTCCCCTCGGCCTACCCCAAAACACGATCCTATTCGAGACTAACGTTTATCAAATCGATGTTTTGCCCTCGGCGATTCTACCAGCCAAACCACCTGCGGGGCTCATCTTCAATGTAGAATACCCCCCGTGTATCGCCGCATAACTCCGAAATACCCCCTGATCGTAACGAATTTTCATTTCTTGTCTAAACACTTAGGGCATATCAGTTTTTTATTGCACCATTTCCAGCCTGCACTTAATAGTTCAGCCTCATAGGATGCGATAGTTTCGTGCTTAGAATCGCCCCCGGAGGCTTCGCCGCTTTTGCACAAACAATCCTCATTCCCCTGAGCATCGCAGTATGCGTAAATAACTCTATGAAAGCCCATTATTCTACACCCTTTCCTGGTACAACGAGCCCCTGCTGTACCATCTTATCGAATTTCTTCTGCTCGGTATTGTTGCGTGAGGTATCCACCCCCCACTGTTTCACATATTCCAGCCTGTCTACCATCTGGTTTACGGCCGTCCGATCACGTCGCTTATTGACTTTAGGTGGCTTTGGGTTTGTCGGCAGCTTAAACCCGCTATGATAATCATCGGTACTCATAATGTTTTTAACTCCTCGCGAATTTTCTCGCAATATACTGGACTGATTTCTATGCCGATGCACTGTCTGTCCAGTCGTTTACATACCCGATTAACCGTACCTGTCCCGCCAAACATATCGATCACTAAATCCCCCGGCTTGGTGGAGAACTTCACGATTCGTTCAATGAGGGCTTCGGGGTGTTGAGTTGGATGCCACGGCCTACGCTCCCTTGCGTTGCCGACTACCCTCGGAAACTCCCATACATCATCCGGTACACGACCTCTGGGGTCCGCTCGCTTATCCCCCTGCTTCTGCCGGGCGGATTGCACCCGAATAGCGTCGGGGTAGAGAACAGCCTCCGGTTGCATGATACGCATGATAGGACGATAGCCATTACCGCAGTCAGTCTGACGATGTTGGCCGAAGGTGAATCGCCACATAAACTGCCGAGATCGATTGATGTGGCGTAATCGTTGCCAAACATGTTGCTGGTATTTATAGTAATACGATAACCAACCAATATCACTCTTACGCTGTATGTGTTGGATTATACTGGTTAGAAGGGAACCGTAATCTTTGTTTATGTCGGTGAAGCCTTCATATTTTAGTCCACAGTTGTCTGGTGGATCAGCAAAAATAACGGTCGCGTGTGGGAGGTCCCAAATAACATTTTGAAAGTCCCCGCATATAATCTCATTTCTCATTTCTGCCCTTTCGGTAATCGCCACATCCAGATTAGTCGATTCTCGCCCAACTTCTGGCCGTACTCTTCCACGTTAATCGCCTCACGAGCCTTGTCCAGTGTGCGCTTGGCGATCTTGGCCTTCTTTGCGTCGGCGATGAGAGAGGTTTTTGGCACTGCCTTAAACATCAGCGCATCTTTAAGCCATTTCTTCGCCGCACCGAGCTTTGTCTCGAAGGGCGTCAGTGTTTCGGCCATGATCTCATCGGCTGTCTGATTGACGGCTATGCTCTCAAATACGCACGCACTGCCGAGCGTCGGGCCATCATCAGTCGGTACAGCTACGGTTATGAGGCTGTACGCAAGCCCAGTGGGCTTCTTTGCCTGATTGACCTTGACCGCCAAAAACAGCCGCCTCTCCTCTTCCTCGGGGTCTTCCATCACAAGCCATACCGCCCTCGCCGCCGCCGTAAAGCCGGTCGATCCGAGCATCCGGTGGATCGCCATCTTGCTCATATCCTTATTCATGTGGCTAATACCTATTATCGCCACCCCCATCTCATCTGCAATCATCGCCAGTGGAGCGAGGAAGCCGCGGACCTCGGTATTGCTGTTAGCGTCCTTGCCCCCCATATACGCTGTGATGGGATCGATAATGACCATCGATACATCGGCCCGCCATGCCTTAATCGCACGATATAGAAGTCGTGCGAAGTCTGGCAGGGCGAAGATATTGAGCAGCCCGGTCGATGTTTTCGCACCGATCAGGTACATAATCCTCGTCATATCTGCCCCCGCCGCCCGCAGCCGCAAGCTCATCGTCTCCTCAAGTGAATCCTCAGCCGTCAGGATGACCACACTGCCCTGTTCTACCTTCTCCCCACCATCCGGCCACCGATCTCCGTTTGTGACCGTAGCGGCCATATACAGCGATAGGTGGCTCTTACCTACGCCTGGATTACCTGCCAGAAGACTCAAGCCCCGCAGGGGGAATCGGCCTGTCCAGAGCCACTTGACCTTCCGCGTAGCTACATCGGACCCGATCTTGAATATAGGAATCGCACCTTCAGGCTCTATGTCCGGCATGTAAATCTTCTGACCGTTTTGAACGATGTATTTACTCATTTAGGCATGCCCGCCAAAACTATCTGATAGGTTTTTGACTTCGGAGGCCATTCCAAATTCTGCCCTATCTGCTGCATTGTTGCAGTGAGATCGACACCGTTAGCCTCGGGACAACGAACAATAATCAATTCGCTATGATGAACTTTGAAAAGTCGTATGTGATTGCGTAACCTTTTGCGAGCTGTTCCTTGCCAATATAAGCAGCATTCAACTTGTCGTTGACTCCATTCTGGGTGAAGGTCTCGCATCCTCTGGCAATGGGCCTTAAAATCAAATATATTCCAAATCGCCCAAACAGGAAACCGCTGGTTTAGAATGTCAGTGATTAACGGTGCGTGAGGGGGGCAGGTTTCTCGCTTGTTAAAGTTCGGACAACCCTTTCTATGATTCGGGTACGGACGACTGCACAATTTACGAACTGTGAGATTGGTAACAAGGACAACCCTACTCCAATTATTCATCTTGAACTCCCCCAATGCTTGCCGTGCTTATGTGCCACACTAAAGATGTTACAGAGTGGGTATTTTATTACCATACCATCTCGATACTGCACGACTAACAAGCCCCCCTTCGTATAAACAGCATCTACATTAGTGCATTTCTTAGGTGTGGATGAGGATAGAAATATGATTTCAATTATCATTAACTGTCGCTCTTATCCGATTCGTCATACTGGAATGCACTCCGGGTTCGAGGCAATCCAAGTTTGATCGCACGTTATTGAATACATCCCCGTCCAAATGGTGAACTTGCTTGCCCCGGGGGCAATTCATAATGAATCTATGCAGTCTCACAGTCCTGTTCTTTCCCCCAATCCGTACTGAGGTGCACACATACTCCCCCCGATCCGATTCCTTCACCCTCCAAGTGCGGTGCTTAACCAAGTGGTGTATATCGGCATCCACCCAAGTCGGAAACGGTCGATTAGATAGTGGTAGGGGTAGCTTAAACATCCTTACTTCAACTCCTCCAAAGCCCGCCGCACGCACCAGTCCATAATACTTTCATGCTCCGATTTAGTGGCATAATACTCATCTTTTATTGGCGATAAGAACCGTCCCACACTCCCCATATCAGATAACTCCACATATTTAAGTAGATATAGTTTCACTTTCTCGGCCTGTTCAGTCATATTCAACCTTCGTAATTCTGAGAAGCGATAGCTCTAAGAGCATCGCCAATATTAACACTGCTTGCACACTCAGCAATCTCAGATAAAGCACACGCTATCCTCTCCTGCGACTCTACTTCCCTTTTTCGCATCTCTTCTTCAAATACCGGGTTCATAGCCATTGACCTACTCCTTAAATAAAAACCCACCTGCGGGGCTTAATCTACCATTGATTTACTTCAACTTTGTGACAAGCTAATTTGGGGATGTCTACATGCCATTCGATGTCTGACAGGCAATCCGCTCCGATTGGAATATCGAACCACATGAGTCCAGTATCTATAAGCCCCTCACACTTTCGCTGACCGAACTTGTTACCCCAACCTTGAAGTGCGGGTGTGGAGAAAGCGTGCCAGTTTCGTCCCCCACAATTAGCGAAATAGTGTACATGACTTCGGATAAATACATGCACGTTAGGCTGTTGCTCTCGCTCTGCCGCCCATAGTTTGTTCCATATAGCCGACCGAGTGAGGGGTGTCATTCGACCGTGGGGGATAGAAGATGACCCGGAAAAATGCTTCGCATGGAATTGAATACCTTCGATCTTCGGAAAAGCCTGATCGCCTATCTGTACGTTAGCGTGATGCTGCAATTCCTTTACCAGTCCGTCCTCCCAATCCTCTCCGACACCTGTATGATAGGGAGTGCCCATGGTAATGATAATTTTTGGGGCGTGAGCTTGACGAATACATTCTTCCGCTATTTCAATTTGTTTCATCCGATCCATAGTGATAAGTTCTGTCCCACCACTGCGAGGCCCCTTTCCTTCAATAGCGTCACCGTTGACAAGGAGGTAGTCAATAGGCTGAAGCGCCGCCAATATATTAGTATACCAATTATAGGTTTCAATCTGTTGAGCCGCCCATTTAGATTGAAAGACGTTCTCTATACTCCATTGCCATTTAGGGGGGGTGAGTCCGGCCCGATGACCTGCGTGAATATCAGAAATGACTACTAACCGTTTGTGTTGATTGGTGTACTTGCCTACCGTATGATAAGCGATTTGGAGTCGCCTGCTAATGGCCGCTTGAGAGAGGCCAATTCGCCGAAGCTGTAGCATTTTCTGTCGATCTACATTTGATAGTGTCATCATATCCCTTTCTTAATGATTTGAGCGAGCTTCAAGGGGCTCCCATGCCATCGACTGTATTCTCGAAACACCTTTAGGCGACACACTTTGACTAACGCTTGAAAATGCGAAGGGTAGGTGGTTTTCCTGGTTTGATATTTGCGTAAATTGTTTATTACACTTCGGAAGTAGGCTTGCCACAGCCGCACAGTATCTTTTTCGATTACATACTCCAGTTCTGCACGAAACGCATGGTACTCACACCAATATATATTCTCACCCTTCCAACATTTGCATTTAGAATCAAAACATTTTTTATGCTGGGCTTCGTGTGCAATAATAAGTGATTGTCGCACTTTACTGGCTTGGACATTGATGTAGATGTGTCCGTCATCTTCATCAAAGTACCCTCCGAGTTTGGACCTATCAGGAGTGTGTCGAAAGTAGACAATACTCATCGCTTTGCCCTTTCCAGGTAACTGTTTAGCGCACAACGTGCCTGTGCGATATTTGTAGCCATCAATATTGGCTTCCCGGTAGTCTGTGCATGGAGGTTCTCGCGTAACATCCCCGCCGAGATGTATTGATCGGGGATGAAATCCAATAGCACATGGCGCTTGTCAAGAATCTCACAGTCTACATCGAGAATCTGTTTCTCGGTAAGGATTTTTTTCGTGTAGGCTATCAGCACAAACTCATCGCCCTCGGCCGGAATATAAAAATTCACTTTGGGAAATAGCCGTCGTAACTCCAATCCAAAAGCTAACGCCCTTTGATTATTCGCTTCCATGTCTGCTAAGGTAGCATTTACTTCTTTAATACCCCGGATAGAATGGCTGATATAGACTTCAATTGTCATCTTTGTTCACCTCAGTAAATGGAGTTGTACAATTAGGATACTTGTCAATAAGGTGAGCCGCTCTTGCATTCAATTCTTCAAGATTCAACCCCGCAGGGTGCTTTAAGGGCCTGTCGTCTGTATAACTGCCCATCAATTGCGCATCTCGTAGGACGACGAGACAGGCTATGGCTTTTACTATATGAGACACTCCACTATCGGGATCAATATCCTCCCCTTCCCAATCGGCCATCAAATGTCGCAACGCCGCATTATAATACGTCGAATGCCTCACACCTATTGCACGGTAATTATGAGTTCCATATTTCCGCCCGCCTTCCATCATCGCAAGCCCTATTTCCATCATCACCCTACACGGCACGCAATGTAGTGGAACTTTTTTAACGCCCAAAGCATCCTTCGGGTTAGATAGTTTTTTCTTTTCAATACCTTTAGTTTCCATTATACACACCTCCAAGACTCATGCCCGGTGTAATTGAGGGTAAGTCTAATAAAAAATATGGATCGGCTTTACCTGATGTGGCATACCAATAAGCAGTGCCTACATCTCGCCAAATACTTTCAAACTCAAGCCCCGCAGGGGACCAAACGTGATTCGGGACGTATACCTTCAGACCTGCCCCCTCTTTATAGCACCGCACCCCGCCTAACCAGATGATCCGACCCCGTTGGGGGAGCTTGGGCATATCGCGAGCAAGATCAATCATCGCCCGTACATGAGGTGGCCGTACTACGGTGAGGACCATTGAATTGTCATGGACCCCTAAAAACTGACTGCCCTCCAGGTCCGCCCCGCCCGCGGGTACAAAGATTTTTCCTATGTGAATGTAGTGACCAACTATTGCCTGCAATCCGTGTAGTTTGGGATGATGCGGGCGAATAGTTACCGGCACAACAAACAGATTATCTATAATTGTTTTCATATTATTCCGTAAAAAGAGCCGATGGGGGGCTGGAGGAGGAGTGGAAGGGTGAGGTGTGTACCCGCCCACCGGCTCATACCTGTGTATCGAGTTTAGCCTTCAGTACCCTCAACGGGGGGCTCGGGATCGACCGGCTCCGGGGCGTCAACCGTACTCTCGGCGGTTCCCACTTCGACCTTGGTTTCGAGGACTTTGAGAATCGCGATGTTCGTAAATTCCCGTTGAGCCTTCTTGGAGAAGGTCGTGGTGGCCTCAATTTCGAGGGCCGCCCCTACAGCATTCTCCATAACTGCATGGGCCTCTTTCAGCCCGCCTTCGACCGGCTCGCCGTCGTTAAGTGCTTCGACGATGCCTTTGAAGATGCCCAAGGCTTTCGAGGAACTGAAGATCGAAAACCTCTTTTTGAACAAGCTGCCCTCATCGATAATCATGCAGCGGAGCGACCACCACATCATATCATCACCCTCTTCTTGGGCTGTACTCCCCGTGTCCAATTTCTCAACCAATACGACATACTTGCCCGGGGGCGGTTGCCACTGACTGAATACTTCGGCCTCGGCGTACTCTTGGTTGTGTGCAGCCAATAAGGCCTCAAAACTAATGTCCGGCATGGAAATGCCTCCTAACTAAAGATTAAAATGTTGCTTTCGCAACGGCCGATACGTCATCCCATGCGGGATTCTTTTTAATCTCATCGGTCGCTGCATTATACTTGTCTACAAACGCTTTCCATCCGCCAATACGAGGTATTGCAAAATGTGATTTCATATTGGGAACGCCCCTGGCCTTACCGTCATGGCCGTGTACAGCCCTTAAATCAAACCAGTATGTATTGGTGGTCTTTTCGGCTCCTTTCTTCAGGCGTTTAATTGTCGCCCCTTGCACTTTGATAGTTTCCATCTCTTGTTCAGTTTTCGATTCCATCCAAATAGTAGTGTAGAAATCCGACCCGGAGATTACACGATCCGCTAATGTTGGAAATATGGTCGGACGTAATATTGTCGCATCCTTTTTCGTAACCGGGTGTTTAATGGTCTTTGCTCGCAGATGGCCCACTACCGTCCAACTGTAGCCGGCCATACTCAAAGCCTGTATCCCCTTCCAGCAACGAGTAGCCAATAATCGCCAACCCGAACCTTTATCGCCATATTCGGCAATATCCTCGCAACCGTGCTCCATCGCTAATTGGGCCGCGATCATGTGCACCCATTCGTCAATGGTATCGAATACAATCCGCTTGAACTTTCGCCGCTTGTTTTCCCCATCCTCAATGAGCTTTTTAATGATCTCATCGTAATGCTTGTAGCCTTGAATCCGCACCCTGGCCGCCTGAGCACCGGCAATCGCATCAGCCCCTAACTCACAATCCAGAATCAATGTATCGGGGATACTGCTCACCCACGTCGTCTTCCCCTTCCCTGCGGGGCCTGTGACAAAGAATCGGAGGTCTTCAGCCGCACGAGGCTTGTATCCGATCTCCACACCCAGCGCAGCATAATCTGCCGAGATAGAACGAGGTGCGACTTTTACTACTGGATTGACGGTTGGTGTAGTCATCTCACGCCTTTCTATGTGCCAAGGAGTTTTTTCACGCCGCTGCGGACACCGAGTTCACGCTGCTTGGACTTGAGAATAGTTTTGTACTTCGCCTTGTTATCGATGTTTGGAGTCCACTCTAACAGGGCGTCCACTGATGCTACCACACCACGGGCTATCTTGACGGCTGCT